>ERZ1740058.643-NODE-643-length-23958-cov-8.462787_pt1 | contig 23958 bp, 26 predicted proteins | sample MGYA00581745_ERZ1740058 | MGnify/ENA primary metagenome ERZ1740058 (study PRJEB43018, sample SAMN04849742) | marine metagenome | isolation source: floating plastic debris | place: Pacific Ocean | collected 2008-08-30 | study: EMG produced TPA metagenomics assembly... | reverse complement strand
GGAAGAAAACGCCCTTTAGCTGAATATTCATTAAGCGGTCAAAATCTTCTTCAGTTGTCTCGGTAAAAGGTTTGTTGATACCGATTCCGGCGTTGTTAATCAGAAAATTAAACTGTTCTGTTTGCCAGATGTCCTGGAGTACCCGATTGATTTGGGAGACAAATCCATCAAAGGTTTGGGTCTTAGAACTATCTAGCTGTAGAGCAACAGCTTTGCGGCCCATCGCTATAATTTCAGAAACAACCTCGTTAGCTTCGATCTTACTGCTGTGATAGGTCACAATCACATCGACGCCTTTTTGGGCCAGCGTCAATGCGGTGTTTTTACCCAACCCTCGGCTCGATCCGGTCACTAATGCGATTTTTTGAGTATTCTGTGTCATTGCTTTATCCTTTCAGTCTTTGCTCGACATGGGTTAATCTTAGACGGGAAGAACTTAGCCTTAAATACCTAAACTTGGCAGGTTATTGCCTAATCCTTTCAAACTAGAGACTGGCCAAGAGACTATTTTCTATAAACTGTTTTCTATAATGGGCCTGTAGACAACGATTGCCGTCGTTGAAACCCATCATGAAAACTAAAACGACTAACCACGACGATATAGAGAAAAGCCACATAGAGAAAAGCCATGCTGACAGGCGTATCGCGAGCCTGTGTGCAGAGCTGTCTATGCGGGCAGCACAACACACAGACGGCAGGGGCAATGGCATTCACCCAACTGCGATCGCTCAACTAGAATTCATGCGAGATGATGCCTCCACGACAGTCTGTAACGTCTATGAACCGGCACTCGCCATCATCGTTCAGGGAAAAAAGCAGCTATTGCTCGGTGAGGAGACCTATCACTATAGTGCCAGTCAATATATGGTGGTTTCTGTTGAACTACCCGTCAGGGGATTTATCGTGGAGGCGACGCCCGATAAGCCATACTTAGGCGTTCTTTTAAAACTATCCTCTCTCGAACTCTTCGACATTGTTGCCCAAATTCAAACCAAAACAGGAACACAGCCCAGAGCAGGTGTAAAAGATAGCTCGTGTCGGGGGTTGTTCGTCAACGATATCGATCTGCCACTCATTGATTGCGCGCTCAGACTGACCCAGCTGTTAGATACGCCATCAGATATTCCATTTCTAGCACCACTCATTATCCGCGAAATATACTACCGTCTACTCACAGGAGAACAAGGCGAGGCGATTCGTCAGATTGCCACCTCCGGTAGCAACATGCAGCGTATCGTCGGTACGATTGAACGAATCAAAGCTGACTTTGCCCAATCGCTACGGGTTGAGGAGTTGGCAGAGCAAGCTAACATGTCGGCTTCATCCTTCCATCGTCACTTCAAAGCCGTCACCTCAATGAGCCCGCTACAGTACCAAAAACAATTGCGGCTGTTAGAAGCGCGTCGCCTGATGCTAGCTGAAGACATCGATGCGACCTATGCCGCCTATCAGGTGGGATACGAAAGCCCCTCGCAGTTCAGTCGTGAATATTCCCGTCTGTTTGGGGCACCCCCTATTCAGGATATTCAGCAGTTACGGATAGCCTGAGGTAATTGCGATCGCCCGCCTATGAGTTAGGCGAACGGATTGATGAGGGCGAGCAGTTAGGACCTCTAGTTTCTCTATGAAAAATTTAGATGAAAAATTTAGCTTCGGAGGAAACATGACAAAATCAATCACTCGCCTCAATCCGCCGGCGTTGCCGAATGCTAGTGAAATGGGGTATTCACAGATATCGATAGTCGAACCGGGTCGTATGGCTTATATATCTGGCCAAGTCGCATGGCGGCCAAACGGTGAGGCCGTACCTGAAAGCTTGCCTGAGCAGATGAGTATTGTCTCGATCAACACAAAGGCCGCGCTGGACGCCATTGGGGCTGCACCACATGATGTTGTGATTGCACGCATTTACATGACCAATCTCACCCCTGAAAGATTAGAAGAAGTGATGCCACCGTTTCTAGCCATCTTTGAGGGGGCCCAACCCTGTGTTACTGGTGTTGGTGTCGAGGCGCTGGCTGCGCCCGAACTGCAGGTCGAGATGGAGTTGGTTGTCAGGCTTCCTGACTAATTTCTGTTTTCAAGATATGAAGCCCGAGAATACTTGTAAGTCAGAAATTTGGCCTAACAACCGTGGTGCAGCGGACTGACCCAATCCGTTGGTGCTGAGTTCAGAGCTACTTGCAGCCGCTGACCACGACCGTTATGTGTCTAATCCCGGCGACGTTTACCTATAGTAAAGAGCTAACCAATTAGACCTATGCAATATAGTGAATTTGGGGATAATTTACCTCAATACTTTAGTTAAGTAAACGCTGAACTATATAAACAAACAATCGTCAAAGATACTTTGAACGTTCTCTCTTACAACATACGATGACCTGCGATGACTGTACAACAAGTCTGTGGCAGTATTTGGGAATCAGGTATATGGTTGATTTCAGTAAGTATCCCTGTTTTCATTTAGCATATTGTTGTTCAGATGAAGAAGATCAATGTTTAGAGTTTGACCATGGTTTGTTTTCAATCACTCTTGATAGAAAAACTGGAAGTAGTATAGTCATTTTGGATGGCAGTTCTACTGCCGATATCGATATTCGGCTAGCCCCTGAACCTGCAGACATTTTTCAATCCACTGCCAAACTTAAACAAAAATTGAATCAACGCTAAGAATGGACACTTTACGACTCAACTACATCAAACAGTAATTCAATGTAGTTACGGTAATGTGTGAGCTGTTGGCTCAATTGCTTAGGTTCTTGCAATACCCGCATCATTACAAATGCCCCCTCAAAGGTGGACACTAGTGCATCGGCCAGGGATGTTGCGCTGACCGGAAAACGGGGAGGAGAGTGGGCGATCGCAGCGGCAAATTTGTCTCCTAAGCGCTGTCGCCAATGTAAGAAAGATTGAGCTGAAATGTTTTTAATGTCGTCTCCTAATTCTTCAAATTGATAGGTATAGGATGCAATCAGACAGCCACCGCTAGGGTCCGTGAGAGATTCCATTTCTTCTTGCAATAGGCCAATAAAGATCAAAATCTGTTGTAGAGGATCGCGGCTCAGTTTTTCGGCTCGCTCCATCTGGGCCTCTAGATGAGCTGCATCCTGTTCGGCATAGCGCTGCACTAAGGCTTGGGCTAAATCAGCCTTGGTTTTGAAATGATAAAAAAAAGCGCCCTTGGTAATCTCTGCTTTTTCCAATACTCGATCGATCGAGGTGCCGGATAGTCCGTGTCCCATCACCAATTCATGGGCAGCATCTAAAATCCGCTGCTTTGTTTTTGCTCCACTGCGGGGCATTCGTTCTCCCAGTAATCAACTCAGCTTTCATTCTACAGACTAAATAGTCTTTTTATGGCCTACCCATCATCAGAAGTAGCTTCTCAGAAAAGTCATTCTGCTATGGGCTCTTAGCGCCTTGTATCCTAAAAACCAGATATACATGCATTTCAACCGACTCTTGACAGTCAAAAAACGCGAAGCTACTATACAGACTAGTTGGTATAAATAAAGCAATTGACTATACGGGAGCCCCAAAATGAATGCTCAATTAAGTTCCTCTACGTTTGATGCTGTGAAAGCAGAGGCTTTTGCGGAAAACTTGTTGGCGACCCTCAATGCTGGTGGGTTGGCCTTGATGATTTCGATTGGTCATCGGACTCGTTTGTTTGATGTGATGGCCAAGCTGGAGCCCGCCACCAGTCAGCAAATTGCGGATACGGCCAATTTGCAAGAACGATATGTGCGCGAGTGGCTGAATGCGCTTACAGTGGGCGGTATTGTGGAGTACCAGGTAGAGACCCAGACTTATCAATTACCCGCAGAGCATGCGGCTTTTCTGAGCCGTAATGCGGGGGCGGATAATCTGGCAACGTTGTTTCAGCATATTTCGGGACTGGCTACGGTTGAAGATGCGATTGTGGAATGCTTTTCTAAGGGGGGCGGCGTGCCCTATGAAGCATTTAGTCGTTTCCATGAGGTGATGGCAGAAGACAGTGGCCAAACGGTGGTTCTGGCTTTGGAAAGCGCAATTTTGCCCCTGGTGCCAGGATTAATAGAGCGCCTGAGCCAAGGCATTGACGTGTTGGATGTCGGCTGTGGCAGCGGTCGGGCCATGAATCGGCTGGCTCAGCTATTTCCGGCGAGCCGCTTTACCGGCTATGACTTTTCGGTGGAAGCGATCGCAACCGCAACGGCTGAAGCAAAAGCTCACGGCTTACGCAACGTGCGATTCCAGATTCAGGATGCGGCCCAAATCGCTGAGGAGGAACGCTATGACTTGATTACAACTTTTGATGCGATTCACGACCAGGCCCAGCCGGAACGGGTATTGCGCAACATCTATACTGCGCTCAAACCCAATGGCGGCGCGTATCTGATGCAGGAGATTCGGGCGGCTAGCAACGTAAGCGAGAATCTCGATCATCCAGTTGCTCCCTTTCTTTACACGATTTCTTGTATGCACTGCATGACAGTTTCCTTAGCGGCAGGCGGCATGGGATTAGGAACTATGTGGGGCCGGGAGATGGCCTGGGAAATGCTTCAGGCGACAGGATTTAAGTCTATTGAACGGAAGGAATTGCCTCACGACATCATGAACGACTTTTACATTCTGCGGAAAGGAGGTGTCTGATGTGTCAGCTTTGCAATCTGATGAACCTCGCTAATCGCCAATCGAAAGGCAATGGGTCGCCTCGAACAATCTCAACTTGGGGTGCGCTATCGAGCGTAGCGCTGCCTCCAGTTGCAAAAGTGCAGCCGTCAACTAATCACAACTCACAGGTCCCTAACTCACTAGGAGGCGATCAACCATGACTTCGACATTAGAGCGTTACTCCACGCTTACGAATCAATCCTGGTCCCAGGACGCTGCTGATATCGCAACTCAACTCGCCCAGGACCTAAGCCAAACTGTACAAGAACGAGATGCGATCGCCGGAATTCCCGACCAAGAAGCACAATGTCTGCGAGCGTCCGGTCTGCTACCGCTGATGGTCCCCAAAGCCTACGGCGGGCTTGGCGGCAGCTGGCTAGAAGCCATCAATATCGTCAAAATTCTAGCCAAAGCTGACAGCTCCGCCGCCCAGCTCTACGGCTATCACCTACTGCTATCGGTGGTCCCCCATCTAATGGGCACAGATGAGCAAGCCGCTCGCTACTATGGCGAAACGGCTCAGCAGCATCTTTTGTGGGCCAATGCCATCAATACCCGCGATATGCGACTGACATTGGAGTCAGACGGCAATGGCTTTCGTGCCAGTGGTATTAAAACCTTTTGCACTGGGGCGGTGGTTGCCGATCGGATTCTCTGTGCGGCGACTCAAGTCGGCAATCCGCTACCGGCCATGTTCGTGATTCCCAGCGATAGGAGCGGCCTGAGCTACAACCACGACTGGGATGTTTTAGGACAGCGCCGTACCGCCAGCGGCAGTTTTACCTTTGAGGCCGTACGCGTCGAACCCGCGGAAATTTTGGGACCGCCGCCAAATCTAGAGAGTGCTTTTCCAACTGGGTTAGGGATAGGTGGCCTCTTGGTGCAGGCCGCAATCTTTCTAGGCATTGCCGAGGGTGCGTTGGCAACAGCTCAGCAATATACCCAGACCCAAGCCCGTCCCTGGGAGACTGCTACGGTAGAAAAAGCAGCTGACGATCCGTATTCGCTGCGGCGCTACGGGGAGCTATGGGCTCAGCTACAGGGTGCGATCGCCCTGACCCAGCAGGCGACTGCTCAGTTCCAACAGGCATGGAGCAAAGGGCAATCCCTGACCCATGAAGAACGAGGAACAGTGGCCATTGCGGCAGCAGCGGCTAAGACGCTTTCTATTCAGACAGGGTTGGCCATTACTAACCAAATGTTTGATCTCATGGGAGCGCGATCGGTGACTAGTCAGAAGGGATATGACCGTTACTGGCGCAACCTACGCACGCTAACCCTACACGATCCGGTGGATTACAAACTATTTGACATCGGCAACTGGTTTGTTAATGGCACTGCTCCTATCCCCAGTTCCTATGCCTGATTAAATAGCGCGCAGCGGGATTAGTCTTTCTGCCCAAGCGTTGGACAAGAACTTTGAGAACACAATCATGACTCAGCGTGTGGCCGACACCCCCACTCTGCAACAGAGAATGGCGTTGATAAATGGGTGGACAACAACGGTAATCATTCAGGCTCCGCAGCAGGTGGTGTGGGAACACGTGACCGACTTTGCTACCTATCCAGACTGGAATCCGTTTGTTATAGAAGCTTCTGCTCAATTTGAAGTAGGAAAAACAATTCGGTTTTTAGAAGATCTAAAACAGTTTGGGCAACACTGGATTACCGCTTGTTTTTTAGTGATTGACCCACCCCGTGGGTTTGTTTGGAAAGGTCACTTTGTAGCGCCGTTTCTGTTCACCGTTCGCCACACGATTAAGTTGGAAGCGATTAGCGACACTCAAACTCGGTTTAGTCAGATTCACGAAAATTCTGGACTGTTAATTTCCTTCCTGGCCTGGCGCGGGATCTACTGGGTCAGCCACCAGGGTTATCTCGACTTTGACCAGGCTCTCAAAACACGATGTGAGCGTGAGACATGAAGCACCTAATTATTTGATCAATTAACTCGGTGAAAAACAATGATCGGCTCAGAACTCGACCAGATCCGCGCGATGCTTCAGGACTTTACTTGGGGCGACACAATTGCAGAAATGCGCTCAAACTTTGACAACGGCTTTTCGTTACCGCCCCACCCGACGGCTCAGGTGACGCCCATCCAGGCTGGTGGGGTTTCTGCTGAACTAATCTCTGTGCCCCAAGGTCATTCCGACCGCATTATTCTCTATCTTCATGGGGGTGGCTTTGCTATGGGATCGTGCCAAACGTATCGCCGTCTTGCTGCCGATCTTGCTGCCGCCGCTAGCAGCAGCGTGCTCGTAATCGACTATCGTCTGGCTCCCGAACATCCTTATCCTGCTGCGCTGGAGGATACGCTAACGGCCTATCGCTGGCTGATTGATCCGCAGAGATTTTTACCTAGCCAAGTTGCGATCGTTGGCGATTCTGCCGGAGGCAATCTAGCCTTAGCGGCCCTAGTGTCGCTGAGAGATACTGGCGATCAGTTACCTGCTTCAGCTGTTTTAATTTCACCCTACTGCGACCAGACCCAAACTAGCCCAACCATCACCACCCATGCGGCGATTGACCCGATGGTATCGCCCCAACTGCTGGATACGGTAACCCAATGGTATGCTCCAGACACAGATCTCAAAGAGCCACTAATCTCACCGCTATACGCCGACCTATCGGCATTGCCAGCTTTATTGATTCATGTGGGTGCTGCCGAAGTTTTACTCGATGATTCTCTCCAACTCGCTCGTCAAGTGGGATTGGCTAATGGTGCGATCGAACTGAAGGTCTGGCAAAACATGATTCACTGCTTTCACTTATTTTCCCCTCTGTTAGCAGAAGGGCGGCAGGCAATCGCAGAAGTCGGCGCTTTTCTCCATCGTCATTTTATCCACGACACTGGCTAGCGCAGAGGGGCTGGCCGCTGTTTTGCGTCCCCATCTTGAGAAAAGCGGGCTGGGTATTGAGGCTGTAGAATACTGAACCGATGATGGGCAATCACGGTGTTCTAGCCATCACAAAATCTATATTGCGCGAGCAGTTTGATACGTACTCGCGCAATATAGATTCACGCAATATAGATGCTTGCTTACTCACTGTGGCAGGCGCACCCAGTATGACCGCAGCCTGTCGTATTGTCGGCATGACCAGTAGCACAGCCCTCGCTACAATAGTGCTTCCCTTCGGACTGAATTGCTTTGCTGAGATCTACAATGCAAAGGCACGATTCACAAGCACATTTCATTTGAGTTACGGTTGTCATAAAAACCTCCTTGCAAAGGTAAAAATTACCTGAACACTTGTTCATGCTTTCAACCCTAACACATGAATATGTGTTCATGCATTGTTATTTTTAATAGTAATAAGAGCCTAAATTAACGTCCATGAGTAAAGAGACCGAGTCGCAGTTGCTTTCAATCGAAAAGGCTCAGAAAATGGCAGAATTTTTCAGTGTTTTAGGCGATCCCAATCGCTGGCGAATTTTGTCGGCCCTGGCCATTGACGAAATGCGCGTACGAGATTTAGCAGCAGCAGTCGATATGAGTGAATCTGCGGTTTCTCATCAGCTGCGGACTTTACGCACTTCTCGGCTGGTACGCTACCGCAAGCAAGGCCGCAATGTCTTCTACGGACTGAAGGATCATCATATTCTCAATCTTTATCGCGAGGCTGCTGAACATTTGGATGAGCCTGCCGATGAGACGGATCTGTAAGACGGATCTGTAATTTGTGATCAGGTGCGATCGCAAATTGACTGGAACTATCCGAATTCGGTAAGCCTGCGGCACTGATATTCAGTCAGTTATTCAGTCAGTGATGAATAAACAGCCTGCCAATGCCTCTTGCTGGCTGACGGTTGCCAGGGGCAAGTGGGTTGGCTATGCTAAAAGCACACGTAACCTTGGTATGCCTTATGAGCAGTCAGCAGATGAACAATCAAAAAGTGGTATTAACGGCTTTGGGTTGTGCAGGTTCTTTGGCTGCGGTACTGTCAATTAGCAGTTCGGCAATCGCTAGTCCATCTGCTGACTTTTCAGCGACAGCTTCTGAAGACGCTTTCCCTGTCCTGGTTCAAAATGAAGAGTCTAATCCTATAATCGACGCGCTGGGCTGTACTTGTGCGGTATGTACAGGTGGGGTGCAGCGGCCTGTCCTCTAGCGCTAGCTGAAACGTTCTCAGCCAAAAAGTTCTAGGCCAAACAAATTAAGCTGCCTTAGACTTCGAGGTAGTCTTGGAACAACATCTTTCTCGTTAGCTCTCTCAAGTTTTGGGAGAGCTTTTGATTTGCGTTTTGTATGAGACGTATTCTCGATGGCTACGTTTGTACTTCACTCATTTGATCTATCGCTCAATTACCTGTGATTTAAGGCGTTAGCCAACAAACGTCATCTAAAAGATGCAACAATCCGTTTTTCATCTATCCAAACCCTTTCCCTGCCATAGTTTTCGTCCAAGTCAGCACATTCCCTTGGTTATCTCCAGCCGCGATCGCATCTCCTGAATGATTCCAAACAAGGCAAGACAATTCGGCAGGTGCATCTTTTAGCGTCTGAGTGAGGTGACTGCCTTTGTTCCACAGGCAGAGATAGCCATCTTCCGCGGCGGAAGCGAGCAGTCGTGAGTTCGGTTGAAAAGCGATCGCACTCACCTTTCCTCGGTGCGCATCCAATAGCCGAGGGTTCCATCCCACAGCCGGATTGTTGTCTTTTGTCCAAACGATGATGCTCGCACTACTGGCAGAGGCGAGCAGAGGTGCACCGAGAACGGCATTACTAGCAGCATTATTCTCTGTGGGCATTGACCAGGAAAGCTGTTGAACTTTCCCCGGAAAATCTTGCATACGCCACGAGCGAGGATTTCCCTCTTTCCAGACCAGCAATGAGCGATCGCTGTTACCAGCGGCAAAGTAAGTTCCCTCCGGAGACCAGGCGATCGCCTCACTCGCTGCCCCAGTTTCTAGCACCGTTGGGTCATCGTCCCAATCCTGCCGCTGCCAGGTTTTAATGATTTGGTTACCGCTCACCGATAGGAGATCGCCCCGTGGATGCCATGCGATATCTAACACTGAAGAAGATTCAAAGTTGAGCGTGGTGATGACGCCTTGAGTCATCGCATCCCACACCTGAACATGACGCCCCAGGCTAAAGGCAAGTTCAGGGCACTGGGGATTCCATCGCAGACAGTCAATCCAGGTACGCGGATGCTCTAACGTTTTCAGTAGGGTTGACGCATCGTTCTCTAGTCGCCAAATCCAAACCGTTCCCGCTTGGCCACCCGCAGCCAGAAATTCACCCTCCGCAGAAATCGCCAGCACATCTATCGATTCTCCCTGCGCAGCTTGCAGCACGGTCGCTTTACCTGTTTGCACCTCGTAGCGCACAATCTCTCCTGCCGCAGAGCTAGCAGCGAGCCAGGTTCCATCTAGCGACCACGCGATCGCCGTCACGTAATCAGACAGCGTCTTGCGCCACAGGCGCTTAAACAAATTCTGTTTTTTATTACTTGGCATATTACTGATTCTATATGCTCCGTCAGACCAAACAAGCCCGGAAGCTCTCTGCCAAGTTCATTTTCTCTAGATTACGACCGATAAAGACCAGCTCATTCTTGCGAGTTTCGTCTGGCTTCCATAGGCGATCGCGCGCCCCGTCAAACAGCATATGAACGCCCTGAAAGACAAAACGATGGTCTTCTCCAGCGATGTTGAGAATGCCCTTCATGCGAAAGATATCAGGCCCTTGTTTGTGCATGAGTTCATCTAACCAGGCGTTGAGCTTAGCGTCATCTAGCTCGCCCGGTTCAATCAGGGTCATAGAACCAACCGTTTTGTCGTGCTTAGGTTCTGTCCCATTCAAAAACTCTGGGTTGATTTGCAGCGCGTTATTAACATCAAAGGCGTTGACTTCTAACAGGGCATCCATTTCGATTTGAGCGTCGTGAGTGTGGTAGATTTTTGCGATCGCATTCATCCCCCGCACCCGCTCCTCCAGCGCTTCTAACTCCGTCTCCGTCACCAGATCAATCTTGTTCAACAAAATTACATCCGCAAACGCAATTTGCTCAATCACCTCATCCGCTTCCCAGTGCTGCTGTACGTGGTGGGCATCTACCACGGTCACCACTGCATCCAGCTGAGCTTTTGCTCGCACCTCTTCATCCATAAAAAAGGTTTGGATAACGGGGGCGGGATCTGCCAAGCCCGTCGTTTCAATCAACAGGTGATCAAACTGGTCGCGCCGCCGCATCAATTTGCCCACCACGCGAATCAAATCACCGCGCACATTGCAACAGAGACAGCCATTGTGCATTTCATAGATCTCTTCGTCTGTCTCCACTACCAGCTGGTTGTCAATGCCGACCTTGCCAAACTCATTGACAACAACCGCCACCTTCTTGCCATGCTCGTGAGTCAAGATACGATTTAGCAGCGTTGTTTTTCCAGCGCCTAGATAGCCTGTTAGTACTGTTACAGGAACAGTTGTGCGCTCAGCAGTGGTAACCATGAACAGCTCCTTACGCCAAAAAGCGAAACGATAATCGTTATCATATTGAGCTTAGTCTATTAATGCAATGCTCGTTAATGAAACGTGAGTTTGGCCGCCGCTCAAACTTTGACTCGTTCCCGACTGCGCGGAATAGCTAGACCCGAGCCTTTCTCCTCATAAACTGCTAAGCTGCTGTTTCAACTTCTGATAATCTACTTGGCACGCTTGTAGAACGCGCATAGCCATACCACCACCCATCTCACCTTCTTGCAAAAGACCGAGTAACAGATGTTGGGGGGCTATCTGATCGTGACCTTGTTGTTTTGCCTGTTCAGTTGCTAGCTTCATGACACGGCGGGCACGAGGTGTAAAGGGAACTTCTGGGGGGATTTCTGTATCAGAAACGTTGTATTGCGCTAACAATTTTCGGCAGAGATTTTTGGCAGTGGCGAAGTCTACCCCCTGGTTGTTCAGGGCCTGTGCTGTTGGGGATGTTTTGACAGCTAGCAGCCCTAAAAGTAGCGCTTCTGCACCGAAGCAGTTGAGGTGTAGCTCTCGAACACATTCTTGACCTTTAGCCAACACTTCATGGGTTTCCGGAGTAAAGCGATCCAACGGAAACCCGACCATTTCTTCTCGAACTGACAGTAGCGCCACCGCCTTGAGAATATAGTCAAATGTGGGGGCATCTAAGGTACCCCAGCTAGCGGCTTCAGCGCCTTCTTTCTGATAGAGCTGCATCAGCGCTTCATAGAGTTTCAGGTCACGACCAACAAATGACAGAATGCTGTCACGCCACTGCAATGCTATGTGCTGCACCTCTGGAGAATTGAGATCACTACCTTGGGTGATGTGCGATCGCGTCTGATCGAGTAACTGAAGCCACTCGGCTTGTCCCTCGGTCTGCCCCTCATGCAATCGGGCTTCGAGCAAATCATGTTGTTCTTGAGTCAAATATTGTTGAGTCATGGTAAGGTTCTCCATTATCTGCAAGAGATCGTCAACTGAAGCGGCTTGGGAGGTTTGGAGCTGTTGGGCTAGGGTACTGAGCTTGGTAAAAAGCGACTGCGACACAGCCATCTGTTCTTGGAGTCGTGCCAAATGTAGATTGATCACATTCGGTAGGGAGAAATCGGGATTCTCCAGACATTCATGAATTTCCTTGAGTGCAAAGCCCAACTGTCGTAACGACAAAATTTGTTGGAGTCTTGCAATGTCTGCTTCGCTATACAGTCGATACTCTGCTTCAGTGCGGTGCGAGGGCACCAGCAAACCAATCTCGTCGTAGTACCTTAAGGTCCGAATAGATAGTCCGGTCTGTTTTGCCAACTCCCCGACCTGTAGAAGTTTTGACAGTTTTGACATAGGTTGCCTCGGCTCCAATTTCCCAAAAGATTTCGCTTAATAACTGAATGCTAAAGGGTGACGTAACGTGAGACTCAAGGGGCAGATTATAAAGATTTGATTTTTGAATTTCGATGGCTATATACATGTAGCGATCTGTAGCAATCCCATCACTCAATCTATCTGCACTGGCTATCTGCACTGGCTATCTGCACTGGCTATCTGCACTGGCTATCTGCACTGATAGCACCGCAGAGTTGACGAGCAATCGCTCAGTGTTAAGTTAGACTTGTTAAGAGAAAATAACGAGCAGGGCATCGGATACTATGTTGCATTTGCTTTGTACTGAACGTTTGAGTTTGCGCCCCTGTCAAGTGGGCGATTTAGAAGCTATACATCAGCTATGGACAGAGGCTGACGTCCGACGGTTTCTCTTCGACGACCGACAAATCTCGACTAAAGAAGCCCAATCATTTATTGAAGCGAGTGTAGAAAGTTTTGCGAGTCATGGCTACGGCGTTTGGCTCTTCTTCGAGCATCAAAATGACCAGATAGCAGGGTTTTCAGGTTTACTTTATTCAGAAAAAGGTTCACCGAGTCTAATTTTTGGCACACGGCCTCAGCTGTGGGGTCGAGGCTATGCAAAGGAAGCTACACTGTCTGTGCTTCACTACATATTTGACGTACTTGAACTGACGAAAGTAGAGGCAGATGTAGATGAGCCTAACAAAGCTTCGATTCGAGTGCTTGAAGCTTTGGGCATGTCCCGGACTCGGAGAGAGAGAGTCAACGAGCGTCCGTTGCTTTACTATGAAATTCAAACATGGCGCACAGAAGCCACCTAGAAACTATTGCATTTGTCAGGTTGGTTAAGACAAATCTTATCGGCTGAAACCGTTATACGGCAGCAGCCAACCTGACTCGCAAAGTAAGAATGCATCCTTACTTTGCTATATCCGAAACCTAGTAATACTGTTTAGCTTTCAAAATGAATACCGAAATAAGTTTTCGACAGGCAATTAAATCCGATCTTCCTGTATTAGAAGCGATCAGACAGAAGGCATTCGCTCCAGTCTTTGCTTCTTTTCGTAAAATTCTCGGTGATCAAATATATTCTTTAGCGCAAGAACCTGAAGACACTCAACAAGGGAAATTGTTAAGTGATATGTTTTTACCTGAGACTGTGTGGCAGATATATGTTGTTGAACGGTCAGGTGATGCGGTAGGGTTTGTATCGATTCGGATAGACTCTGATTCGAAGGTAGGTGAAATTGGTCTGAATGCAGTGCATCCGGATTATTCTGGACAGGGGATCGGCACTGAAATGTACAAATTTGCCACGGATAAAATGAAGTCAAGTGGCATGCAGGTCGCAACGGTTGCAACTGGAAGCGATCCGGGTCACGAGCCTGCTCGACGGGCTTATGAAAAATCAGGGTTCAATGTGCAAATTCCAAGTGTCTGGATGTGTCAAGTACTATGAAAAGCCTAACGACGCCCATGCACGCTGACCGTCGAAAGTAGATCAGTATGATGCAGAGGGTATCTGTGGCAGGTGATGAACAACGTTATCTTGCTGCATACAAGTAAATTTCGTAATACTCACACTTATGGATAGGAATAGGGTTGTTGATGAACTGAAACGCATCATTTACGCTGATTTAGTGCGTGTGGAACCCCACTGTTTTACTGGCGTAGGAGCAGGAGCGGTTTTTACAGGAAGCTTTGATTGGCATTCGAGTGTTCACGCGCACTGGGCACTTTTGTCGATGGCTCGTCTCACTGATGATGCGCTGCTTCAAAATAAACTTTTGTCTCGCTTGACACGCGAAAATCTTGAAGCGGAGTGCACATTTCTCAACAACGCAGAAAATGTTGAATTTGAGATGCCTTACGGCAGAGCCTGGTTGTTGCTTATGCTTACTGAGCTGTCTAAACATGAAGAGAATAATGACTTACTCATAAATTCTTTTCGAAAAGAATTAGAGCGGCAACTGATACTTTGGCTGGAGCAAAATAGTGCATCGAATGAAGTTGTTTTGAATGGAGGCTATCAACCTTGGCTTTTTATTTTTCTTTTACTCCAATTCAGTCAGCCTAACCTCGAAATTCTCCACAGGCTTGAGGCTTTACGCTCCCAGATTGAAAATACCAGGAAAACTATCACGACCACCCAACCAGAAAAATTCGACTTCTTTTATCTTCCAGCGATTTTATATTTAATTGATCAAACGAAGGAACTGAAGGAAAAAGGTTTTTGCTATTGCGATGATATAACACCAAAATTCAACCAGAACCTTAGTTTTAAGAACTGTCACCAGGCAGGAATGAATGTCGTTCGATTGTGGCCTTATGCTCTTGAGAAGCCAGTTAATGTTGGCGGCAGTAGATTTTTCAAGGGTTTGGAAAGAATCTTGTCACAACTTGACCAATGGAAAGGTAGTTTCGAGCTTATCTCCCATTGGGTTCCACAGTTTATTTGGTTGGGATTAATGCTTGAGCGAGGTGAACTGCTATAAATTACAAATCAGCATCGGCCAATCCTCGACCGCGCGTTAGCATTCTCCGGCGAGGACTCAACAACAACGCTGATATGGCAAAGTCAGAATGCAAGCAGAAAGCAGACAGAAAGCATTAGTGCGATCGCAAGTTCAAAAGACCTCATAAATCAGGCAGTTCAGATTACGTGAGAAATCTCGAATAGAAACGATTAGCCAGCTGTGTTGGACTTTGAACGTAAACGAGTAGCTAGCAATGCGATCGCACCCATACCAAACAACAACCCTGGTTCAGGTACGCTCTCAGGCGTCAGCAGAAAACCACGCTGCTCTCCATCGAAGGTACCGTAACCAACAATCTGCCCAGAGTTATTAATAGACAATGCACCAGAGAGATCCCAACCACTGTCGTCAGGAATTAACGTTTGCAGGTCAATGTTGTTCCAGCTATCGGTATCTTTTGCCCAAAGGGTCGCAAACCGCTCCGAATCAGTAGCATCGCGTAGTTCACCAACAGCCAGAGAGCTGTCATTGATCTGCCATGCTCGTACATAGCTGCCGGGATTATCAGACAGCACTGGCAACAGCTCGGGCGAGGTTTGATTTGCGCCCCAATAAACCGTCACATTTTGACCGTCAGCGGCAGCGCTACGACCGACCACTTCGCCCGCTTCGTTAATGCCCAAAGCAACACTTGTTTGGCCTGATGCGAACGGCTTAAGTGGCACGATCGACTGCACCGAGCCGTCTGAATTAAACTGCCACCGCCCTGCCTGGGTGGCTTGCGGCCCGCCGCGATTGTCACTGACGCTAAAGCCAGGGGCCTGTTTTGCACCATTTAAGTCAAAGATAAAGCTACGAATATCATCGGGAAATGTTTCTGCATCGCGTAGCGCATCGTCGCCAGGCAGGGCGACAAAGGCACGCTGCCAAATGTATTCTTCAGGTACAGCTGGCAAAGGTGCGCTGGCTGTACCAACAATCCAGCCGTCGTTGGTGATTTTTCTCCCTTCGCCTCTAGGAATGCCGCCCAGGTTCCCTAGATTAATCAGCTGATTTGCTTGCCACAGTGCGACATTATCAACATTGCTACTACGACCATCCCAGGGGCGAGAATAGTCTTGCCCAGTATCAACAGCTCCGGTGACATCACCGCTGCTGTTGATGTCGTAGGCAACACCGCCAAAGCCCAGGTCTGGCAATGCCGTCATTGTCCCATCAGACCAGACAAAAGCGCGGCTGATGCCGCCACTATCTTCTGCAATCCCAACGGCATCACCGGCTTCATTGAGCCCGTAGGCTAAAGATGACGTTCCGCCCAGGGTTCCTAAATCTGTTACCTGATATTGATGGGGAACAAAAGCATCAGCGGGCAGTGCCTGAAAGAGAAGTGGAATGCTAAGAGCGATTTTCCATAGGAAAGGCTTCACCATCGCGCTACCGCTGACACGTAAAGCTGTTCTGACCATAGTTGTTCTAACCACAATTGAGTTTGTTGGTAAGTTTGTTGGAGGTGCCTTTCTACTCGTCAAAGAAGATATCAGTTAAGACTCTTTTAGGCGTGACTGGGAACGACGCGATCGCTTGAGCAATAGCGCGATCGCACCTATTCCAAATAACAAACCTGGCTCAGGTACTTTAGTTGCCGTCATTCTTTGCCCCAGCTGGTCCCCTGCGTTGGACTCATCTAATAGCTGTGCTCGGGTGCGCGTAAAAAAGGCCACATCTAAATGAGTACCAAATCCTATCTCCAGGTCTGGAAACTCAGCGCCAAAGTCCGTCAAGTGCACATGGGGAATCGGTTCACCCTCGGGGGCAGGTGCTGCCGACCAAAAATTGAGCCCCGTTGCATCCGTCACCTCACCTGCATCGTTCAGCACAGGAATATATTCGCCAATGTCAATCCCGTTAGGTTCGTTAAAAAAGCCGTCCTGCAAAATCTCGCGGCTACGGGTATCGAAGTTGAAGTTGAACCCATCGTAGGTAAGGTGATTGTCTTCAAATGTCTTAATGAGGCTACCTGCCGGGTCGTAAAAAGAAATGTCGAAATCGGTCAGATCATCTCGCCGTACAATGCCATCCGCAAAGGTTTGGTCGTCGTCGTAGCTGAACGCGCCTTCCGCGCTGTACCCCAAAATTTGCCCAGTCCACTCGGTTCGAAACGTAATAGCCGATGCGGCCTGCGCCATTCCCAAACTCAAAGCGACCCCTATCCCAGCAGCACACCGACTGGCAATCTTCCATGCTGAATGAGCATTAACGCTGAGACTGCCAGATGAGCAACATTCTTTACTTTTAGTGAACATAGCCTTTGTGTTGAAAACGATTATCATTCTCAATTTACAGGAAGGCACGGATACAGATATGAAGTATTGGTGAAGTCAAGCTACTAATCTGTCGTGCAAGGTGATTAGGCAGAAAATTTATCTCTGATATAGAATTGGGCTGTTTAGCTTTCCGTGCTCGCTCGGTCAATGTCATGTAGCAGCAAAGGCTAAAAGAAGATGAAGGTTAGGTATGCGAATGAAGGTGACTTTGTCTGGCTAGCAGATAGCGACAGCCACGTGAGCAACGAATGGGTGTCTCGCTGCATAACAAACAAAGAATATTTAATTTGCGACGATAAGAGAGGTCAGATAGGATTTCTAAGGTATAGCTTCTTCTGGGGCACGATACCTTACATGGATATGATATTTGTCCTTGAAAACCATAGACGCATCGGTGTCGGAACAGCCCTCTTCAACTTCTGGGAAACAAAGATGAGGGAAAGCAACGCGACAATCCTGATGACATCGTTTACGGCGGGTGAGGAGGCGTCTTACGACTGGCATCGTCGGAATGGATTCAAAAAGAGTGGGCAGCTTACATTCGGTCAGCTTGATCCGACGCCTGAGATTTTCTTGGTGAAGAACTTGTAGAGCGTAAGTCGCACAGCGCGCTGATCAAATTTACTCCCGACAATATTGCTTCGCGTACAGTATCCGTTGCAGAGATAGCCGGCGACACTGTTGCTGTTTCCTCTCTTTGCATCGCAGATGATGAATGCGAACTTGATGATTTTTGGGTTCGACCATCTGCTATCAGCATTGGCGTCGGAAGGCAATTGCTAGAATATACCTTGGCTTTGGCTTCTCGCGCCGGATTTGACGATGTTGTGGTTGTATCTGACCCAAATGCGGAGGGGTTCTATCTTCGTTTCGGTGCCATTCGCGTCGGTCTTATTGAATCGCAACCCGTTGGTCGATTCTTGCCAGTACTCAAGCTTCCGACACGCAACCCTAGCAAATAAACATCGCATGCGCCGGAGTATAGGTGAGAGCACTTGCTTAGCATTTGAAGGGATCGCGCAGCGAGCTTTGTTTGTCGTGTGGACGTAGCTACGATGCGCTGGTGAAGTCTAGCGATAATGTTGAACTCAAGTGAGAAACCTATTGAGAGCCAAATCCTTTCTTTCTTTCTTTCTTTCTTTCTCTTTCTTTACTTTCCTGTGTTGTTTGCACATAGCTCATGGTTCTAAACAAGAGCTGATTGCTGCTCGATCGCAGGTGTTGCCATTGGTAGAAAACCTGCCGATACAAGAAGATTAAAGCGCTGAGTGCATAATTTTGGGTTACAGGTTCGTGAAATGAACCTGATTGAGTAATTTTTTGGGAGGCTAAGGAGGCTACATTAGGTCAAGGTTTCTGTGTGTAAATAAAGCCTACGCCGGACTGGCTCAAACCCAAGAGGGATGATTATACTGAATCTTCTCTACCTAATCTGTATCTGCCATACAGGCGTGTTAGGTGGAAAATTTCTTTCTAATAAATAGTTGAGCCACTAAGGAGCACTGCGAATGAAACCAAAAGTGATTCTGTACACCGCAACCAGTCTGGACGGTAGGACTACTGGCTTCGCTGTGGATATGGATCTTTTCTATTCACTCGCCTCGCAGTGGGGTGAGAAAGCATCGCTTGTAGGCTGTGACACCCTTCTTCGGGCCGCCGCCGAGGTACCCCCAGACGACGGTGCGAACATGCCCGAGAGTGCCGCGAGCCCAGAGGATACTCGCCCCGTTCTGGTCGTCCCCGATAGCCGCGGCAGACTACAGAGCTGGCACTTCTGGCGAGAGCAGCCCTTTTGGAAGGACTGGATAGCGCTCTATACACGCGCCACCCCGCCTGAGCACATTTCCTACCTGAACCGCAAGGGAATCAAGAGCTTTATGGCTGGTGATGAGCACGTGGATTTTGCTCAAGCGTTCGATGAACTGGCCAATATGTTCGGTGTTGACACCATCAGGGTTGACAGTGGTGGCACCCTGAATGGCATCCTGTTGCGAGCTGGGCTTGTTGATGAGATCCATCTGCTTGTTCATCCGGTTCTTGTCGGCGACACCGAGCGTCCAACATTCTTCCGGGACCGGTTAAGCGACCACTGCGAAGGGATAGCCTTGCAGTATCTGCGAGCCGAAGTGCATGGTGAGGGTAACCTTTTGATTAGCTACAAAGTGATCGGGGACTGAATGCCCAACGTTAGCTATCTCCGTTTTTTTTGCTCTAGACGTACAGCGAGGCTGTCTAGTGGTATCTGAGGACTCTTATTTTTGTAGTTCTGGTATAACTGAATCAAAGCTTGCTCAGAACAGTTTCTCGCATGGATGTGTATGGATACAGCTACGATGTGCTGATGAAGTCTAGTGATCGCATTGAACTCAAGCAAGAAATCTATCGGGAGCTAAACCCTTGTGCTTTTTCTCTTTTTTCCATCCTGTAGTTCACAAATCTAAACGAGAGCTGATTGCTGCCTGGGCTGTACAAGGTATAGGCGGCTTCTCCGGGATGGCATCCGACTGAGCCGATGCCAATGATACGTCGGGACGATCCCAGGTCTTTCAACACCGCTCCATAAATTGTCACGGTCGGCTTCGCTGAGAAGTGAACCGGCTTCACCTGTCAAGGCGTACAATCAGCGTTCAATATTTAGGCGGCCCAGTAATTGTTTATCCTAGATGAATACGAAGACCATCTCCGGAGGTATCAGGATGCACATCATCCTTGGAGGTACTGGCAACGTAGGTTCAGCCGTGGCGCAGGCGCTACTCAAACGCCATGAGTCGATAATCGTGGTAACGCATGATCCTTCAAAAGCTGCGTTACTGCGTCAGGGCGGTACTGATGTCGCGGTGGCAGATGTGCATGATGTGGATTCACTTCGAGGTGTCTTTCGGCAAGGTCGGCGGTTGTTCTTACTGAATCCGCCCGCTGCCCCTTCCTCCGATACGGTTGCCGAAGAACGACGCAGTTTAGCCGCCATTTTGAGTGCAACAGAGGGAGCTGGCTTAGAGAAAATCGTGGCTGAATCGACATACGGAGCCAGACCTGGCGAGCGAATTGGTGATTTAGGCGTACTTTATGAGATGGAGCAGGCGCTGACCACCCAGCCCGTTCCCGCAACGATCATTCGGGCAGCTTATTACATGAGCAATTGGAGTGCGTCTCTACAAGCAGCGCGTGAACAAGGTGTGATACAGACGCTTTATCCAAAAGACTTTAAATTGCCTATGGTAGCCCCATCAGACATTGGTGAACTGGCTGCGCGACTGATGACTGAGCCAATCGAGCAGACAGGACTTCATTTTGTCGAAGGTCCCGATCGCTACTCGTCACAAGATGTGGCGAGCGCGTTTGCGGCGGCATTGGGTCGTCCCGTTGATGTGAAATCCGTTCCTCGCAACCAATGGCTAACGACACTCAAGGACATGGGCTGCTCAGACGAGGCTGCCGAATCCTTCGCCAACATGACAGCAGCTACACTAGATGAAACATTTCCAGCCGTAAACTCCACCGAGCGGGGCATGACCTCACTGCACGATTATTTCTTGCAGTTGGTGCGATCAAGCGATCTCAAGTAAAATGCGGAAATTCACGCCTTAACGTCCGCCAGCTAACAATCCGCTTGCACACCGACCTTGTCAAGATGGCTGGTTGAGAACGAAGAGTTTTTGCGGCGGGTGAAGCGGGTCGTTAGCGGTCATAAATTTCGATTAGGGCAGTGCATAAAAGTTATCTTCTGATATCAGAAGTCCAGCTCGCCCGTGTTGACCGACGAGAAGTTTTCGGTGTTAAATCTATAACCCAGACTTCGAAGAATATGTTTTAATAGCCCTGCCGCTAGATCATCTGGTTCAATATCTTTGTCTTTAACAATCAAGAGATCATAGAGTGACCAGTTAATCGTACCAATAATGCTATTGATAGCTATCTGAATCTCCAAATCATCGAGGGCAAGAAATATACCTTTCGTGATTCCTGATTGGAGAATGGATTCCAAAATGTCTCTATAAGTTTGTCTAGCTTCCCTTAATTGCTCAATTGCAGTTGTATTACCATAACCGATTTGCATAAAAAAGAGCTTGATCAGTCCTTGATGAGCTTGGAAATAGCACAGTGTCAAAATCAGGACAGTACTTAGCGCCTCAACTGGATGGGGTAAATGCTCTATTTTCTGCATAAGTTGGCGATGCAAAATCCCGAGATGATGAACCGTAATGGCCGCCAGCAATTCTTGTTTATTTTTGAAGTGTCGATAGAAAAGTCCAATTGACACACCTGCGGTCTTAGCAATAAGTCGGGGTTGGGCGCTATTGTAGCCATCGCAGAGCAAAGTTTCACCTGCTTCAAGTAGTGCTGTATATCTGCCTTCGACATCATAACGAGACTGCGAAGGGTTCAACTGCTTGCTCATGCCATAGAAGTTGATGTTACACTCCGGGAGTGAATAATATTCACTCGCTCTAATCTTATCACGAGGTAGTAGATTATGTCGGGACAGGCCTTCATTCAAACTAGCTCTGGACAATGGCTGAGCATGGATCAGTTTCCTGGCACGCAGTTTTTATCTTTGGCTGAGCCTGTACCAGAGGGTTCAATTCACTTACTTAAGTTGAAGGCTGGGACTACAATTCCGGTTCATACGCATCCTTGTGATGAGTATGTGTATGTGCTGAGCGGAGTAGTGGAAACGGACGGAGTCACTTGTTCTCAAGGTACCTTTTGGGTTACACCTGCTTACACTCAACAAGGAACCCACAAAGCCATTACAGATGTTGAAATTATCACAATCCGGCTTGGGAAAATAGGTGTGTTTGAGTCAGCTAGTAATGTATAGCGGCAGCTAACCAGTCAATGAAGCGGACAAAGGAGATTTGGGGTAAGTTGTCGAGGTTAATTGCTGTCGCTTATCTTAGTTGCTATCCAACGTATACTATGACTGCTTTGCACTTCCGCCCAGCGCGGCCGGATGAGACCGACGAACTCACACAGGTTGCGATCGCGTCAAAACGTACATGGGGCTACAGCGACGAACTCATTGCGCTCTGGACGCCTGAGTTCACGTTTACTCCCGACAATATTGCTTTGCGTACAGTGTCCGTTGCAGAGATAGCCGGCGACACTGTTGCCGTTTCCTCTCTTTGCATCGCGGATGCTGAATGTGAACTTGATGATTTTTGGGTTCGACCATCTGCTATCGGCATTGGCGTCGGAAGGCAATTGCTAGAATATACCTTGGCTTTGGCTTCTCGCGCCGGATTTGACGATGTTGTGGTTGTATCTGACCCAAATGCGGAGGGGTTCTATCTTCGTTTCGGTGCCATTCGCGTCGGTCTTATTGAATCGCAACCCGTTGGTCGATTCTTGCCAGTACTCAAGCTTCCGACACGCAACCCTAGCAAATAAACATCGCATGCGCCGGAGTATAGGTGAGAGCACTTGCTTAGCATTTGAAGGGATCGCGCAGCGAGCTTTGTTTGTCGTGTGGACGTAGCTACGATGCGCTGGTGAAGTCTAGCGATCGCATTGAACTCAAGCATTGAACTCAAGCAAGAAATCTATTGCGAGCCGAATCCCTTCGCCTTCTCTTTTTTACTTTCCCATGTTTGTTTTCCTCGAAATGCGATCGCAGATAAGGTCTTCAAGGTCGCCGCATTCAGGTCTAGCAGTCCAAAGCTATGACTGGGAAATGACAGGGTGATGAAGCCCATCTTCTCAGGCCAGCGGCTAAAGGAAGCGCTGATCTGGTGTCGCTCTAAAATCGTAAAGCGCTCCAGCCCTAGATCGTAGAGAAAACATAGGTATGGATCGAGGCGACCCAAGAGAAAGGATTTGAGTAGGTTAGACAGCGGCGGATTGGGGGGCTACGAGAGCTGCTTCCTTATTATCCGAAACTGGAGGTACTTGAAAATCACCGGTGGGTTGATGAGGGAAATATCATCACGTCAGGCGGCATATCGGCTGGCATTGACATGAGCCTACATTTAGTCAGCAAAACTCATGGATCAGCGTTGGCGGAAAGAACAGCTAGACAGATGGAGTTTGATTGGGCCAAAAACGCATGACAAGCGTATGCAGCGGACTGGTCTGACAGCCAACAGATGATGCGAGATGTTAGCTCATCTTTGCAAAAAGGCTAAAGGAGTCGCCAAAACTGTACCAGTCGAGTATGGCGACTGTCGATGACCGCCTTGCCAAGGCTACCTTTCTGCGGTCTCCTAGAAAGGCTCCACATTATAATTATGCTAGCCTCTACAAGGCCCTCCATTAAACACAAATCTTTCCCCACAAGCGGGTGCTAGCGACAATGTCAACTCTATCCAAACCATATGCTGAGCCCTACGTAACAACCTTCGATGAGTTTGTGCAACTGGCGGATTACTCTCTGATGGATACCTTAAATGCCGATCCGGATGCCACCGAAAATGGGGATGATCACCGTGCCCGCCAGGTTTTTTCGGGTCATTTCGTACCAGTGACGCCCACACCGCTTGCAGAACCAGAATATGTAGCCCATAGCAGCACCTTTTTTAAGGAACTTGGGTTGAGTGACGAGCTGGTGCTTGATGAAAAATTTCGGCATGTATTTTCTGGTGATCTTTCTGCTGCGCATGAGCCGATGCGTCAGGTTGGCTGGGCGACGGGTTATGCACTGTCGATTTATGGCACCGAATATATCCAAAATTGTCCATTCGGTACGGGTAATG
>ERZ1740058.642-NODE-642-length-24018-cov-7.440346_pt1 | contig 24018 bp, 16 predicted proteins | sample MGYA00581745_ERZ1740058 | MGnify/ENA primary metagenome ERZ1740058 (study PRJEB43018, sample SAMN04849742) | marine metagenome | isolation source: floating plastic debris | place: Pacific Ocean | collected 2008-08-30 | study: EMG produced TPA metagenomics assembly... | reverse complement strand
CAGCGAGTACCAGCTCAAACTCAAAGCCAAAGTCACAGAGTGCTTGAATCATGTCAGCGGCTATCTTGGGTTTGCTCTGATAGCGATCGCCTTCTCGTAATCGTTCTTTTGGCTTATACACCTCAAACATCAGCGGAAAGGTGATGTTGTCTATCACACCGTAGGCATCGACCGAAACAATGCCATTCTCCACTTTGCCTAGATTGCCGATGTATTGGCGTTTGACATAGTCAGTCGTTCGTCCTTTCTTACGGTCGCCCGTTTCATCTATCACCAGGGTCAGCTTGCGACCCTTCAACAGTTTCAGAATGATCTCCAGTCGTCGTTCTCGCAGTTGTTTGACTTGCCAGGGTGAGCTGACTAAAAACTGTTGCAGTGATTGAGCATTCGGCAACCCGTTTACTTTGGCAATCGCTGGCAAAGATTTACGAGGAATCTCTGCCAGCGCACCGACGTGGAGGTGTTTGAAAGCCTCGAAGCTCCTCACCTCCACAAACAGGTCTCGATAGCTTTCACAATATTCATCAACAAACCTAACGGTAGGTTTCGCTGCTCGCGGGGCGATCATCGGTGCTCGTTCAAATCAACTTTACTATTCTAGTTTTTCTCTCGCTAAAGTCATTGAAGAGCGCTAACTTCCTATGTGGAATGCCAGCTCGCTGTAATGTTCGAGTCCATATCCGCGTACTCAAATTATTATCGTTGATATAGCTACCTGTTTTTGGCGCTGGGAACACCAGCGTGGACTCGTCATATTGATCAGGTCTGACTTTCAGCAAGAGACTTTGTAATTTTTTTAGAAGGATAAATGGTGCGAGCCTTGTGCATTTTAGTGGCCCCGCGATCGCTCCCCCGCTTATAGCTTTCTCCTATCCAAATCTGAGATATATTCTTTTGCACAACACCCCATCTGAGTCCTATAGCCTCACCAGTGCGGCAACCTGTTCCGAACAAAAAACGCATCAGTGGCGTGTAGTATCGATAAAATCTAGACTCATCCATCGCTTTGATGATGGCCTGGATCTCATCAACGGTAAACGGCTGTGGTGATTCAGTCGGTGGAACCTTAAATGCTGAAATCATCGCAGTCCAAGGATTACTCTGGAACCATCCTCTAGAAATCCCCCATTCCCAAGCAGCATTAATGACAGAAAAGTATTCTGCTGCACTGATAGGCGCAACCTCGGTCAATAGATAATCTCGAAATAAAATTGTTGTTCGCTCAGTATAGTCAGAGACGAGCTTCGTTCGAGAGAATCTAGCAAGCTTTTTCCCGACATGCTCATACTTCTCTAGCGTCTTAGCAGCCACTAATTTTGCCTTAGCCTCTGCAAACTCAGTCAGCAGTGTCTGACCAGTCATCGGCCTAGCACCCTGCACCATTTCCCCTTTGTACTTCGCCAGGGTCGGGTCAAATTGCCCGGTCGCCATATCAATTTCAATCTGCCGAGCCTTCATTTCAGCAGCGGCCTGGCCGATCACATCAGCCCGAAGCTTCGGGCTGAACTGATAGCGCTTGCCTCGCCAAGACCATCGGAGCGAAAGCAGCTGATTCCGCTCAAAAACGACAACGGACCCTGCTTTAGCCTTCGACTTAGTAGCCATAAATCTTGCACCAATCTTTATCGAATTCGATGCGATTTTATCGAATCTGATGCAACTATTCCGTCTCAAAGCGAGCTAAGGAAACGACTGAACGTCAGTTATACTAGGACTCCTGGGGAATGGACGTACGCCGACTCGAACGGCGGACCTCATCGATGTCAACGATGCGCTCTAACCAACTGAGCTATACGTCCTTGCGCTGGTTTCTGAATATATCACAGTGATCCGAAGGAAGGCAATACTCGATTTTCTATCTGCTCAAGTTAGACGTAAAGTCACTAGAATAGAGATGTAAGAAAGCGTTGAGCCTTCGGCGATATAGAAAATTAGATGTACTGGCAAGAAGTTTCTGGCAACTGGTTTTTAGTGCCTGAGCACCCTAGAGCGATTATTCATTTTTTAGGCGGTGCTTTTGTAGCGGCTGCACCTCACCTTACTTATCGCTGGCTGCTAGAAGCGCTATATACAGAAGGCTATGTGGTTGTTTCTACACCTTTTATTAATACGTTTGACCATAGCGCGATCGCACAAGAAACGCTCACAACCTTCAACCAGGGACTAACCTATTTGTACAAACAGCGCCCCGATATGAGTAATTTACCTATTTTTGGGCTGGGCCATAGTATGGGCTGCAAGGTCCATCTGCTCATCGGTACTGCTCATCCAGTCAAACGTGCAGGCAATGTTTTCATCTCATTCAATAATTTTCCTGCTCGAAAATCCATTCCACTGCTAGAGCAGGCGCTTGATGGCGCCAGACAGTTCATGCCAGACTTTCAGCTCGATGCCCGTTTAGAGTTCACGCCTAGCCCCGAACAAACGCTGGAGCTGATTGGAACCCAGTACGATACGCCTTACAACCTGCTAATAAAATTTCGTAGCGACAGTATTGATCAGACCCGTCCGCTCAGCGATGTTCTGATTCAGCGCTTTCCTAAAACTACCACTGTCAGAATCTTGAAGGGCTCGCACACAACGCCCATTGCTCAAGATTTTCCCTGGCAAGCTAATTCATGGGATACAAACCGATCTTTTAGCCCGGTCGATGCCTTGGGTCAATTTGTAAAGCAAGAGTTCTACCGAGATCTGAACGGTCTGAAGGCTGAAGTGCTGTACTGGTTGGCTGGAGAATAGCGTCATTCGTATTAAGAATGGGTGGCTGTAATTGTATCCTTCTTGTAGAAAGGATCATGTGTAAAGATAGGGGCTTCTTCAACCGGCTGTTTACAGGGGATTTTGATAACAAAGCGCGTTCCTCCGTTATCTGCGGGTAAGCAAAAAATGCTGCCGTTGTGCTTTTCAACAACAATTTCATGACTAATAGAAAGCCCAAGTCCTGTTCCTTTACCAACAGGCTTGGTTGTGAAAAAAGGATCAAACAGCTTTGTTCGAATTGCCTCTGGAATGCCAGGCCCGTTGTCAACAATTTCGATGACAGCCTCTCCGCTCAGATTGATTGCTGTCGTGACTGTAATCTTGGGGGCTTGTGCAGGCGACATTTTGCTTGTTTGGATTGCTTCGTACAGCGCGTCAATAGCGTTTGCCAAAATATTCATAAATACCTGATTAAGTTGGCTAGGATAGCACTCTACTTTAGGAATATCACCATACGCTCTGATCACCTCTATTTGCTGACCGTTTACATTACTGCGTAGTTTACTCTGCAAGATTAAAAGGGTGCTATCAATACCCTCTTGAAGGTTCATCGCTTTAACCTCTGATTCGTCTAGCCGAGAGAAATTTCGTAGGGATAGCACAATTTCTCGAATGCGATCGGCACCAATTTTTAGCGATTCCAACAGCTTAAATGCATCTTCTGTCAGAAAATCTAAGTCAAGCGTTTCTATATGTTCTTGTAGTGTTTTGTCAGGACTTGGATAACAGGTCTGGTAGTGTTCTACTAACCCTATTAAGTCTTTAAAGTAGTCCTCAGCAGGTTTGAGATTGCCGTAAATGAAGTTGACTGGATTGTTGATTTCGTGTGCGATTCCTGCCATCATCTGGCCCAGAGAAGACATTTTCTCACTTTGAACCAAATGCATCTGTGTTTGCTTTAAATTTTCGAGAGCTTGACTTAGCTCTGCAGTTCTCATTTGAACTCGCGCTTCTAGATCTTGAGTGAGCTGTTGCAGCTGAGCCTGTGTTTGTGCTTGCTCTGCTACCTTTTGATTTAACAGCTCGTTGTTGTACTCTAGCTGTTGAGTCATTCGGTGCAGTCGCAGCTGCATACCCACACGAGTTACTACTTCTTCCTGCTTGAAGGGCTTTGTGATATAGTCTACAGCGCCTAGCTGCAAGCCTTTCACCTTATCGGTAGATTCGGAAAGCGCCGTCATGAAAATAATTGGGATGCCAGCTGTTAGCTTATTAGATTTAAGTCGATGACAGGTCTCAAACCCATCAATACCCGGCATCATGACATCTAGCAAAATTAAATCTGGCTTGGCGTATTCTGCTTGCTCAATAGCGGTTTCTCCATCTGTTGCAAAGAGCGTAGTCCATCCCTGATCTTGAATAGATTCTGAGAGGACTGCTAAGTTTGTTGGAGTATCATCGACTAGTAATATCCGAACTTTCTGAAGCTCAGTTTTTTTCATGACTCCAAACAGATAAATGACTTTATGAACGCTCTGACCTTTTTGGTTTGAAAACTTTGAGCTAATGTTCTTAACTCTGTTGTGAAACTCACTAGGTGAGGAGTCTCTTTATCAATCGTATTTAGAATACCCGTCAATCCATGCAGATCTCCCATCATAGCTAGATGATAGAGGTTGTCTATGATTTCCTTGCTTGGCGGCACAATTTGTCGCTGTTTCTCTTGATCAGATGGTTTCTCTTCTGTTAGCGTGCTTTTACTGTGGAGCTGAGTTGATAGAACCGATTCAAGGGATTTATTAGACGCATCTTCGTATCTCCAATCTATGTTTAGGTGCTGCTGTAGCGCCGCTAACAGCCGATCAATTTCTATTGGCTGCGGTAAGAAGATAACCGCACCTGCTTCTATGCTCTTGCGGCGATCGCATTCAAAAGCATAAGTGCTGGTTACAAAAATAGCGCTTTGCATTGTTTTTGGATGCTGCTGTAGTCGCTTAATAAGCGCCAATCCTGTCTCATCTGTACTTTGCAGCTCAGCAATAACGACGTCAGGGTTACTCTTGGTCGTTGCATTGAGTCCTTCGAGGCTGCTAGAGGACTCTGAAACTGCAAATCCTAGAGGTTCTAGAAGCTGTGCGATCGCCTGACGATTGTCCTGACTGTCATCAACAACCAAGACTGCTGGAACAGCCGCTGCATCTGAATGATTTGGGCTGTTCTTTGTTGATTCAATTCCAACGATCTGACGGTGCTCGGTTCGTTTTGCAACCCAGTTGGCCGCCAATTCAATCTCAGGCTCTAACCAAAAACGACTGCCTTGTCCAACCTGGCTGTCTACCTGTAGTGGGCTGCCCAGCATTGCTGCATTCTGTTGGCTAATGGCCAGCCCTAGTCCTGTTCCCTGTGCTTTGTGCTCATTGTCACCTACCTGTTCAAAGGGAAGAAATATTTTTTTAACCTGTTCAGGCGTCATGCCAACGCCGGTATCTTCAATCTGAAAGCGAATTTTTTGTGTTGCATAATCTGTTGCATTATTTGTCGTGCTACTGGCAGATTGCTCCTGCTCTTCTAGCCGGTTTCTCAGTGAGTCTTCAGGCATTGCTGCGCAACGTACAGCAAGGGTTACGCTGCCTTCATCCGTAAACTTGATAGCATTACCGAGCAAGTTAATCAATACCTGCCGCAGTCGCTTTTCATCTGCACAAATGGCAGCGGGTAGCTGCGAATCAAACTCGCACTTGAAGGTCACACCCTTCTGCTCAGCTTTGATTCGACAGATTTCAGTGACACCAGCTAAAAATGTTTTGAGCTCGAAGTCATGGTTGTGTAGCTCAAGCTTACGGGCTTCGATTTTAGATAAATCTAAAATGTCATTGATCAGCGTTAGCAGGTGGCTACCGCACTGATGAATGACGTTGACGCCCTTTTGTTCTTTTTCCTTTAAACTAGGCGATCGCCTCAAGATCTGCGCATAGCCTAAAATGCCATTCAACGGTGTCCGCAGCTCATGACTCATATTGGCAAGAAAATCACTTTTTGCCTGATTGGCCGCGTCTGCTGCTTGCTTCGCTTTTGCTAGAGATAGCGTTCTCTCTTCTACTCTGATCTCAAGTGTTCTGGAGTAGTCTAAGAGCTGATTGTTCACCTCTTCTAATTGAGTATTGGCTATGCCTAGCTGAACGTTCGCATCTTTAAGAGACTTTTGTCGGTAGGCGTTAGTTGTTGCTAGCCCGCTGATAGTGAGGGCCGCTAACGGTGAGATAACAGGGATTAATACACCGCCAAGAAAACTAACGTACGCTCCAATTACCAGCATGCTGCTAGCTAAAATTCCCGTGCAAAAAGCACCTCTCAAAAAGCGGAACTGGTATCTTTTTTGTTGCTTAGCTGCAATTCTCCAACTCCCAACTGTACCCAGCAATGTCCAAACAGCAATCCAGGTGTGTAGCCCTATTGCTGGGAAGCCTACTAATCCTGTACGGTCATGCAGGGCGCCCTGCACTAACTGGCTAGCAATATTGGCATGTACAAAAACGCCGGGCATGATCCGGCGACCTGAATTTTTCCAAGTGCTGCTGTAGGGCGTTTCTAAAAAATCGTTTGTGCTGGGTGCAATTGTGCCAATTAGCACCATACGATCGCGCATCAAACTCTTGTCTACCGCGCCTGAGAGCACATCAGCCATAGAAACCGTTTCAAAGGCTGATTCGTCTCCTCTCCAGTTCAGCAAGATCTGGTAGCCGCCGACTTCTTCTTTACCGTAGCCTACATCCTGTGCGCGTAGGGGTTGATAAACTGTTTTGCCTAGCTGAAATATCTGTTTTTCTGGATTAACAGCTTCTAAGCTAATATCTTCAGCAGCTAAATATCTCAGAGCGATTTGGGTGGCCAGTCCTGCTTTTATTTCTCCTCCAGCCTGCTCGTCTCCGGCTGTTAGTAGGCTACGCCGAACCTTTCTATCGGCGTCAAGCACCAAATCAGCAATGCCCACCTGATCTAATTCATCGAGTACTGGCGGTGGATTTACTCGCCCGCCCATAATTTTTTCTACGCCAACCAGCGTTGGTGTCGTTTCAAATACGCTGACTAGCTCTGCATATCCAGGTTCTTCGGGTAAGTCCCGATAGATGTCCATGCCAATTGCCCGAGGCTGCTGCTGCGCAATTTTGGTCAGCAGGTCGGCCAAGATGTTGTCTGGAATGGGCCAGTCTTCAGCTGCTCGAATGTCTTGCTCATCAATTGTAACGACAACAATAGAAGAATCGATGCCTTCGAATGGTCTTAGTCGAAAAAAGGTGTCTCTTACTTCCCATTCCAAGAGATCAAAAACACCGAGAAAGCTACCTGTACTTACTGCGATCGCAACTGTCGGTGCAATCACAAAAGCGCTACGTGTCCGCCAAAGGAAGGTTTTAAGTTTAAGCCACATGAAAGATAGTTTTGGCAGTAACAGGGAGCAACGTGGAGATTGCAGTATTGCCCGTAGTATGCCCTTGGTGGCTTTTAATAGTGCAGGTGCTATCGAGAGACAGCCTTTTGCTGATATTCAGGTGCCGAGACTATGTAGGAAGTAGCGAAGGCGTATAACGTTCGGTTTCTGATAGCGTTTGTGCGAATTTTGCTTATTGCTTGGAATTTTAGCTATTTTTCGACAGCTGTGTAATATTGGTGCGAATTAAAGGGCAGTGAAACAACCTGCGCGGCAACGCCCTCTGCTTCCAAAACCAGATCGCTACCCCCCGCCTTTGTACGGACATAAGCTAGACCAAAAACAACAGAGTCAACAGCAGAAATACTCGTGATTTTACCGACTTTTTTGCCCACTTGGGTAAGGTGAGTTCCGACAGGAACCGTCTCTTCTAGGACAACTCCCCATAGTCTCTTTTTCACGCCTTGGTAAGTGTTTAACCGAGCAATCGTTTCTTGACCGATGTAACAGCCCTTTTCAAAAGAAACACCGTTCCAAAGCCCAGCTTCTAAAGGGTTGTCGTCATCTGTCAACTCTTTACCGGGTGCGGGCCTTCCCTGCTGAATCCGCAGCTGCTCCCATTGCTCAGCCGTTCCTGGTACCCCGCCCGCCTCACATACCGCACTCCAAACGGCTGCCTTGACGTCCTGATTTCCCCAGACGGTATAGCCCTCTATGGCTAAGTCGCTTCCTACAGCTACAGTCACAACAGCATTTGTCTGGGCCAGTGTAAGGGGTAGTGTGAGCTGATGGTGAGTAAATTCTGGCTGACCGATGAGCGATTCAGCCCCTATTTTCTCTATCACCGCGTCGGCGTGCTTGCCTAGCACCGTAAGCAAAAACTGCTGCTCACTCTCATCTACTAACGTGACTTGATCGGAAAAAAAGATGTAGCGATCCATCCAATCGTAGAGTGATTGGGCCATTCCCGGTGACACCGTTAGGTATAAAGCATCCGGCAGCGCGTAGACTGAGGCCATATCAATCGTTCGCCCTGTGGATGTCACAAAAATGGTTTGACAGCCCTGTCCAGCGGCCAGCTGCTCAATGTTGTTAGTGGTCTGGTTGTGTAAAAATCTGACCCGATCAGCGCCTGTCAATCGAATATGGCCCCAGTCGCTGCGGTCAAATATCACAGGCTGGTTGGCAAGAATCTGGTCGGGCCCAATCGAAGCTGACATAGCGGCTCTTTTAACGTTTCACGGGGAGCTATTCACGGGGAAATGTTCACGGGGAAAAATTGACAGTCAACGATTGACAGGCAACTATTCACAGTCGCGGTGCTCTTCGTCGCCATCTGGCATTATCGTGTGGCATAGCAGAGCGCGGCTACGGTTGACCCCGCGTAAGTTTGCGCCGGTGAGGTCTGCTCCGCGCAGGTCTGCAACCCCAATAACTGCTGCTGTTAGCTCTGTGTTGATTAATGTCGCGTTCTGTAAGTTCGCGTCTTCCAAGTTTGCCTGAGTCAATATTGCTTCTGATAGATCAGCGCCTTCTAGATTGGCATCTTGCATGCGAGCACCGTTCATTTCTGCGCCGGATAGGTTAGCATTCGTCAGGTTAGCACCTACTAATTCTGACAGCATCAGGTTTGTGTTACTCAAATCTGCGCCTGATAAGTTAGCACCGGTTAGCGATGCGACTTTCAGATTGGCCATGTGTAGCTGAGCGTTGCTCAAGTCGGCATCGTTTAGTATGCATACGGGGCATTCATTGTTGGTTAGCAGCATGTCTACATCATCTTCAATGTAAGCCCAGCTGGGTGTTGCAAAGCCTAAGAGCCCCACCATCAGGACACAAACCGCGACCAACAATGAAGCGAACCCCTTAAACTTTATGCTGATGATCATGCGGTTTTTCATTCTTTTATTGGTCACAATTACAAGTTAACGCTATATATTGTCCCACAATCAATAAACGCTGTGTGGGTGAGGTTATGTTGCATGTTTAATTCCAAGTCACAGGTCCTTCTTTTATACGTGGCGCTAGGCACAATTGCCATGGCCTTTCTCTCCCAAGATGCTTCTTGGCAGGCCAACGTGGAGGTTTTGCGCGATAGCGTCATTTTGACTTGGGCAGCTAGCCTAATGAATCTACTGCTGTTTAATGGCGGATTGGGGAAGCTGTTTGGCATTCGGCCCCGGGAGATCTCTGGTCTCTTAGGGGTTGTTTTCTCACCGCTGTTTCATCGCGATTTTAGCCATTTGCTGGCCAATACCCTACCTTTTTTAGTGTTGGGCTGGCTTATTTTGGTGCAAGGCGAGCTGCAAGGAGCGGCTGATTTCTACACGATCACGATCACCATATTACTGTTTGGCGGTTTGGGGACCTGGCTCTTTGGCCGTGACGCTATTCACTTGGGGGCCAGCGGCCTAATTTTTGGCTACATCGGCTTTTTGCTGATCAGTGGTTACGAGGGGCCGACGCTGCTTACTGTTGGATTCGCGGCTATTGTCTTTTTAATGTATGGCAATCAGCTATGGTCTATGCTGCCTAGCTCTAGCGAATCTAAGGTGTCCTGGGAAGGGCATCTTTTTGGCTTTGCGGGCGGTGTGGTGGTCGGCACTTATCCCGATATCTTATTGACCATTAGCGAAAACCTGAACCGGCTAGTGCAGTAGGTTTTGTGGCTCGGTGGTTTGCGGCAGTAGATTTTATAACAGTAGGTTTTATGACAATAGGTTCTATGACAGTAGGCTTGCTGTCAGCGGCGCTCAGTTTCCGTAGCGCCCAGTTTTAGCAGCGCTCAGTTAGAGCAGCGCTCAATTAGAGCCTTTAGCTCTAGTTAGAGAGTGCCTCTAGCCTTCCTCTTATGTTCAGTACGTAGGAGGCTTTTCCTTCTGATTGATAAAGCTCAATGGCACGCTCCCAGTCGGCCTGCGCTAGGGTGACTTTCCCACTCTCTGCTTGCGAAATGCCGCGTAAGTAATAGGCTTCTGCATTACGTGGATTGAGTGTCAGTGCCCGAGATAGGGCCCTATCAGCTTCTGTATAGTTGCCTGTATCAATAAAAGCCTGAGCGCTCTCTAGATAGGTTTGCTCGTAATCAATGCCTCGAAATCGTTTCTCTAACGTGGCAATCGCTCGGTAGCTATCGGTTCTGTAGCCATATACCACCGGGCGATAGCCTAATAGCCCTCGTACCTCGGCATTGGTAATTGAGTGCAGCGATCGCTCCTCATCAATAGCTTCTGCAATGGCGACAGCTAAGCCCTCTCCTACGTTTACATTCAGCTCTACAATTCGACCGGCTGTGGTGCCCAATCCACCAAATCCAGACGCTGGGCCCAGCACGGCCAAATTTTCTTTTTCCTGTGGTAGCGTATGGCGAAAGCCATAGTTGAAGACGGGCATATGCTCAAAATCGAACAGTCGCAGCACTGAGTCTTCGACTTCTTCATCTAGCCCTTCTATGCCGCCGCGATCGTCTAGGTGGTAGCCAAAGGTTCCTAGCGCCTCATTCGAAGAAACGCCTCCTGCTGCCATTAGCGTTGCCGATAGTTCGTCGATGGGATTGGCAATCTGTCCAGCGTTGCGAATGTAGAGCTCGGGCATGATTTCGACTCGGGGGACGCCAATCCGTTCCATCAGCGTTTTGACTTCTTGCGCGACTGCTTGCATTTGCGCTGTGGGCTGAGACCCTGACTGGCTTAGCTGTTGAGCAGTTGTTGAGTCTGCGTAGAATAGCAGGGCGTTAAAGCTGAGTCGATCGTCTAGGACCGCAATATTTGCTCGGTCGAATAAGAATCCGGAAGATTTAAGGTCGTACTCTTGGCCAACATAGCCATGGACCAAAATGCTGAAGGCGAGCGATCGCACGTCTGCTGAATCGGTCGTTCCCTGATACAGAAGTTTAGGTCGGCGGTGGTAGTCCAACAGACTTAGCAGTAGATCTTGTCGCTTTTGGGCATTGCCGCCGCTAGCCACGTCTAGCCATCGCTGCGCAGAGGCGTCGGCCGGGTCAAAGTATCGGCGGATTAGCTCCGCTTCCATCCCCTTAAACTGTTCAACGGTGACATCGTACAGGTCTACCATGAGGCCCATACTCAGCGCGCTATCCGGAAAGCCCAGCGCTTCTAAGCCCTGCATCATGCTTACGTTGCTGGCCGCTGCTAGTTCGCCGCTCTGGCTGGCATCGACAAACTGCTTGGCGCTGTAGGTTTGGCCACCGGCGGTAAAGCTACAAACAAAGGCACCTGCGGTGTTTACGGTGCCTAGCTCTGCATTGCCAATGACCTGGATATCTGCCCGGCGAAGCGCTGTGGAGAAATTGCGAGCGACGATCAAGCGGTCGAGCGCGATGGTACTGACTTCGCCTAGCCTTAGAAATTCTTGATAGAGCGGATTGGGTCTGCCAAAAATGCCGTACTGCGATCGCAAGTTTTGCGGTACCTGGTTGCGGTCTAAGTAGGCCAGTCCGCCTCTGACTAAGTGCCCACCAATGCCCTCGGCGGTATCTCCTTCTGTTATCAGCGCCACCCGCGCCCGCTGGCTTCGGTCTTGAAGTTCCTTCTGAACCTTCAGCGCTGTCATCACACCTGGGACTTCATCCCCGAAGACAATGACGTCGTATTGTTGGGCGTCTGCTGTCTGCGGACAGGCTGCCGTCTGAGTTTGATTGGCTTGAGTCTGGCTCTGAGTCTGAGGCAGATGCCTGGATGTTCTCACCCCTTGTGCGATCGCTGTGGATGATTGCCCGAATAGCTGTTGAGGTAGCTGGCTTGCCAACCCCACCGTCAGCGTCGTGCCAACCACAAAACAAGAAACAAACCTCCGCATACACGCCCTGTCCTAATACCAAGTTTTTTTAAATCAGCTGCAAACACCATTGGAGAAAACTCCAGCGCAAAAGTCAGTGATCCTGTACCAGATTACAGGGTTAGCTAGCGCTTTCCGAGTACATTGTCAGGGTTTCACTCCAGCTTGACTGTTTCTTCAATTTGTTTATTGAGCTAAAAGCCTTTATGGGCAATGTGTCCGCTGTTGCGATCGCCTTTGATGAGCAGCCTGTCAACAGACTTCCCAAATAAAACCAGCAAGCTTCTAACGCTGTTCGCCATAGCAAAGAGCGTCGATGATTTTGCGAGCTGGTAGCGTTGTTTCATGCAGAGCGCGCTCGACCAGCGCAGCGGTGACTGCTTCAAATGCGGCGCGATCTGTCACTAAAATGGCGCCACAGATTTCTAAAGTTGCGTACCCCTCTCCTGAGAAATTAGGTAGGCTGATGTTGTTTTTTGTGCGAGCAGTTACGAAAATTTTCTCTGAAAGCATTGCTAGGTTGAAAGGAATGTAGGCCTTTTGCAATTTCTCGATGTAGAGAAGCAAGGTATCCAAAGGCTGTGTTGGGCTGAATATCGCAGACTGAGCTGGATAGTTAGCTGATAGCTGATAGCCGTTATACTCAGTCGTTCGTGCGATCGCTATTGGTAGTGGCTGATGAGAGTAGATGGATTGAAAATGTATATGGTTAACCGAAGCACCCGCCTGTAGCGCGTTGAAAGAAAGAACAGATGTAGAGAGCTGGCCAAATAGCTGACTAGAGAGCTGACCAGAGAGCTGACTAAACAGCTGAACAGCATCTTCGACGATGGCTGGTGTCAACTGCTGTGGTCTGTGAGGTAGCGTGTTGTTCTCAGGTTTGATGCCGCCTCGTGCTGCATCATTTTGTGCTGCATCGCTACGCTGAGTCGGAATCCACAGAAAGTGACCTGTTGTTTCAAGCGGTGCGACGTTGTAGTAGGCGTTCCAGATATAGTGCTTTAACGGCACGCTGAGTAAGGGCGATCGCCTCAGCAGGCTAAGCGGGTGAGTTCTATCTTGACAATAGAATCGGCATCGGCTGGCATCGGCTGGAATGTCTGTCTGGTGTTGTTGCGATCGCTTGATTGCTCCAGGGCGGAGTGCCCGGTAGCTATTTAACCGACAGAGGTATTTAGTCTGTGTCGAGCTGCTGTGTACATACTTTTGAGCTGTGGCTCCTTTGATGTCTACAGACTGGCTAAGGTTACGAGCGTAGTAGACAAATTGTTCTTCTATGTATTTCACGCCGTAGGCGATGCGATCGCCCTTAGCCCAGCTTCCTGATGGATCTGCCCAGGCTGCTTCAAATTCATTGATGATTTGATTTTTGATAACAGCCTGATGCCAGGCAGCATCAAGGCGACGTGAAAGAGATGACATGGTAAAACAATACTCGTCATCCATAAGCATATGACCAAACAAGATGCTGTTCAGTTTAGGGTGAATCTTCCTTTTGACTGAATCAACAGTATCTGAAGGTAGAGGATATCGCTTAACTTCCGCTTTAGTGTGGTGGTTGCTATATCAATCAAGTGGAGAATACTCGCTATGGGTCTCGACGACAAGATTAAGAACGCAGCTAAAGACGCTGAAGGCAAGGTTCAAGAAGCTGCTGGTAAGGCAGTTGATAACAAAGAAGCTCAGGCAAAAGGAAAGGCTAAGCAAGCTGAGGCTTCCGTACAGAAAGCAGGCGAAAACATCAAGGATGGAATCAAGGACGCTATTGATTAGTTTGCCTGTCGGCTTGTTCGTACAGCTAGCTGCTATGTCATTTAGCTAAATGGCTCAATTGAAGTAGCTTAATAAAAGAGAGAAGGTTCAGATAATACGTGTCTGGACCTTCTCTCTTCTTTTGTATATGTGCTTTGAAACCTGTACATCAGTACAGTGGTTACCTTGGCTACCTTGGCTACCTTGCAGAAGTGTTTAACGAGCGGCCGTGTTCCTGTCGATATTGTCTAGGTAAGGAGAGAACTCTGGCGCTGACCATCGTAAAGAAAGACTCTTGTCAACGCGAAAGCCCTGTTTCAGGTGAAAGCGCAGCAGCCTTTCAGCGCCTACGTAGGACTTGATTTCAGGCCCTTCCCAAATTATTTCAGCTCGGCCAGTGACATATAGCAGATCGCCGCGCTCAAAATCTAAAAATAAGAGCCCGGCTTTTGGATTCAAGATAATATTGCCTAGCGTATTGAAGTGGCGATTGCCTGAATAGTCAGGAACTGTGAGGGTGTTGTTATCACTAATTCGAACGAAGCCTGGTTTTCCGCCTCGGTGAGAGACATCTACACCGCTACTGAGAGATCTATCGGTATCCTGATAAGCTGTCGCAATAAAGAAAGTATCTGCTGTTGAGATTAATGCTTGTTCAGCAGTCGATAGATTTTTTATATGATGTACTACTTTTTCTTGATCTTCATTTGCCTGAGAATGCCTGGATTGCTGAGCTAGCAGCTTGCGGGCTTGAATGTACTGTGGGCAGTTACCAAAGCTCTGTTTTACCTGCACATCAAAACCAGTTTGTTTGATAGTACTGACAACGCCGTTCAGTCGATTTCGGCGACGAGTTTTTAGATCAATCCCTAAGAAGCCAATGTCACTGCCGACTGCCAGCGTATTATGCAAAGGATCGCCCGGTAAAATGGTTGTCTCTACTCTTAGCGTGTGTTGATCGGGCGTAGAAAGAAAGCCAGAAGGCCCTACCAGTAGGGAAGCCCAGGGATAGCCCGATGACTCTACCGTGCCAACTGCGATGTACGGCAGCTGGGCAAAAAACTGACGGTGCTGTTCGATTAGGTAATCACGAATCATTCGTCGGCCCTGCCGTTCAGCCTGTGCTTGAACGCCTAGGCGAGATTGAATAGTGGTTTCGCCCTGATGAAAAGGTGATTCGATCTGAGTCCATCCAGATGCTGACATTGCGTGATTTTCCTTGTTACTAGATTTCCTTTGTCTAGAGTCTCTCTGTCATTGCTCAGGTGCTAGCAGTGGGTTGGTATACGTCATCTTGTAAGGGGACAAAGAACGGTTATCCAACCAGAGAATTCTCATCAGAATACGAGAGATCTTGGGAGAATCTTTTATGGTCGAACGTGTAGCCTTTTCCTAAGAACTTCATTAGCTGATAGCAGCTCTCTTCGGCTGTCTTGAGGCAGGTCGATGCTCCTGGCGATGGTGTGATGTTGAACAAAATTCGTCGCCCTGTAATTTTTGCTTCTCCCATCTCTAGCTGTCGGGTCTTTAAATTCACAACCTGTGGCCTAATACCTACTTATCACTTCGCAAATTTAAGATATCTTAAACGCACCGAAGGTACAATCTTGCGTACTTTGCGAATGAACAATCTCTTGCCGATGAGCGGAATATCGTAGATAAAGTTCATGAGAATGTAGATCAAAATTGTCCAGTCGCTCAAGATGTTAAAAAATGACCTGAAAGCATCCAGGCTTAGCCCCGCTGTCTGAAAATACTCCCAAATCGTTCCATATTTCCCGCGTTCTAGCATAGGCATTACTTTTGCTGTGGGTCCAAAACGCGTCTGCTGTGCGTCGTGGACTTCCGGGTCTCCGTGGATTGCAGCAAACGGTAGCTTCGCCAGCTGTACCGTGTATACCTTGCCATTCAGCAAGTTCGGCGTAAAGTAAAAGCTGCCTGCTACGCTCAGGAGCGCATAGTCCTGCCCGTAGCCGAGCTGTTTGGCAAACAACAAACTGTGTGCTCCACTGGCTACTACAACAGTTTTAGCTTCGAGGGTTTGCTGGTCTGTCGCGATTAAAAATCTCTCTTCGCCTTGCATGTCCAGCACTGGCTCGATACTAAGTACTTTTGTGCCTAACATTAGATCAATCGACTTGTCAGTATTCTCAGTGGCCTGCTCTACAAAAGACTGAGCAAGCTTGCCATAGTCAACTGTGTAACCTTCTGGCGTAAACAGCGCCAATGTCTCTTCTTCCGCGTCTCTTCCCTCTAGCACATTTGGCTCTAGCGCATCGATCTCTTCTTTTTTTATCAGCTGTAAGTCTGGAAAGAGCTCCTTAAACACTTCGTAGCGCTCTCGTAGCTTATCTGCTTGTGCTTCGCCAACGGCTAGCACCATCTTGTGATACTTCGTGTAAATGGTCTGATCGGTGTCGTGCTTTAACAAATATCGCTTCACCATACTGGCACCACGGTTTACTTTTCGTGCCTTTTCTAGGGTGTAGTTCGTTTCAATATCGCCAAAGTGGAGGGTTTGGCTATTGCTTGTATGCTTTGAATTGACCTGGGCGACCTCGCTGGCTTTTTCTATTAACGCGATTTTGCCTACGTTTGTATACTTGCTTAGGCTGTATAACAGCGCTGTTCCGCACACACCTCCGCCTACAATCACCACATCAAATAGCAGATCTTGAGATTGCCTGGCCACAAAAGCAGTGCTCCTTAAAATTATCAGCACCTGCAGTATAACTTTTCAGACTATTAGACTAGAGCGTTAAATCAGACCAGACTGCGGGGCTTTAATTTACCCGCACCAGCCTAATCTCGGTGCGCTGCTGCTGCCTATCTGTTGGATCAATTCCCGGTAGCGGTTCACTGAAGCCTTTGCCTTCTGGTAAAAAGTTCAGCGTCACGCCCATTTCTTTGAGCTGATCGACGACCACAGTTGTTCGCGCCTGACTCAATTTCTGATTCGCTGCTGCATCGCCAGTCCGAGAGGTATGGCCGATAATGCGCACTGCTACATTTTGTCCGTTAAATTCTTTGAGTTCGGCGGCTACTTGACTTAAGGTTTTTATCCCTTCTTCGGTGAGCTGAGCTGATCCTGTATCAAAGCCAACCTGCCCAGATGTTCTGAGCGTACCAATATCAGGTGCCTGTTGAATTTGGGCCACCGATACAACCGGCGTATTTTCGGTATCTGCTCCCAAGTTGCCGACACCTGCTAGCTTATCTGCCAGCGCTGGGTTGTCAGCTCTGACTAGGTCAATCAGTGTCTGGGTATTGTTGGCCGCTTTCACGACTAGCTGCGATGTGTAAAGTGACTGGGGATCGCTCGGCATCGTCTCTAACTCATTTGCCAAGTTCAATACGGCGGCCGTTGCATTGATGCGAGTGTCTAAGATGCCGTCGTTCATCCAGGTTTCAGCTTCGATAGCTGTGAAAAAGTCAATGCCGTTAATAATAGCGACTGCGTCGCTCACGGCCAGATCGCCGTCGTTTGCGACCTGGGTTTGTAGCTGAGTGGCGTCCCTGGCATTGGCGTCAATGCGACGGTAGTAGGTTTCGAGGAGCTGAGATAGGACGGTTGGGTTAGCGTCTAAGATCTGCTCTGAAGCTACTAAGACATCGACAATGGCTGTGGGCGCGTCGTCGCTGGAGAGTACGACGTTGTAGCCCTGCTGGCGTGCCTGGGTGACAAAAGGTTCCCAAAGTACGGCGATCGCAATATTATCTTCTGGGTTTTGCATCAGAGCCCATGCCTCTGAAGCATCTGCAACTGGCCTTAGCTCAAAGTCAGAAAGATCAAAGTTATCGAATTTGGCATCTAGCACCATCGCCAGATATTCACTGGGCGTATCTTCTGCGTAAGCAATGCTAAGTGCTTGACCCTCAGCCAGCGACTCGGCTACTAGCGTCTCTAAATCCAGCAGTGACTTGAGCGCCGGGTACCGCTTGGTATTTAGGACAACCGCGTCCGCGCCGATTGTGCGATCGATTAAGCCGATGATTCTACCTTCGGGCTGCTGCTGTAGAAATTGGTCGAGTGTGGTCACGATTAAATCAGCGTCGCCACTGCTGAGCTGCTCAGCTCTCAGACTTTGGTCAAACTCGTTGCTGTAGTTGATGTCGATGCCGACTTCTTGCAGCGTGGCTTGAAAATCGGCGTTTCGGAACGTGCTGTATCCGCTAAACGTATCAGCTAGCAGCGTAAGTTGAGTCGTCTCTTCCGCGTTGGCTGCTGCTGGCAGCTCATCTGGCTGAGTCATTTCGGCTGATGAGGCTGAATTTAGCGTAACGGCTGGGCTCTCAGTGCAGGCTCGAACAAACAGCGCGCTAGCTGCCGCCATAGCCAGTAGCCCAACTAAAGCAGGCAACCGACGAGAGAGGGGCTTAGACCTCACTGCCGACTGACTGCGAGAGTTTTTAGACACGATGGAAACCGGTCTAGTTAGACCAGGGAGCTGTAGCTCAATCCAGGTTAGGTTGAAGATCTTGGCGTAGATTGGATTGGCGACTCTCAGTTGACCGTCGCTCATAGACACTAGGCCAGATCTGAGGAGCACTTCTTGTTCTGGACTGTCGTTGGGTGCGATTACACCTCGCTGCAAAATCTTTAAGTACAAAATCATCAAAGCATCTCTAACGTCGTAGCTGAGAATTGCCTCGGCAATTTTATTGAGGTGGGCGGCGGCGGCGTTGCTGCTCCAATGATCGACAATTTGACGCTGTACTACCGCATCGACAATCTGTGGATCTAGCTCGTTATCTATTTGGCTCGTGCAGTCCAGCAAGCAGTCGCATAAGATTCGCGTCAATGTTGGCTGCCCGTTCGTCCATCTTTCAACGGCATTTACCACTTTGCAGCGCGTTTCATAATCTGGCAGACGCGAAGCAATCGCCTTTTCAAATTCTGTTAAGACAGCTGAACGCTTAAGTGAGCTTGAGGGTGGCTGGTTAGAAGGATTCATGGGTCAGCTGATGCTCAGACAGACTGCCTAGAGCAATTAGAGGGTAGAAGAATGTCCGCAGGTACATATACCAACCTGACAGGATCTAATCAGGACGCTATCTGAGGTCCCTGCATTTATACCAATTAAAGTCGCTCGAACAAGACCCTTTGAACAAGACTTAGTGAAGTCTGAGAAGAAGCCAATAGGCTAGCCAATCTATTAAAAAATTCTGTAACAATTGGCACTTAAAACTTAAAGATTCAAAACAGGAATGTAACGACCTTGGCTAACATCTCATATTTTGGAAAAGAGCCAGTGATTTACCTCCTTGTCATAGACGCTTTAAAGATCGCTTTCGTCAGAGTTCATTCGCCAGATTCTCGATACCTCCTTTTGCTTGATCAGCTAGCTAAACAACGGCCAGCTCAATAGCAGCTAGCTCAATCAATTAGCTCCATAGATAAGGCTCCATAGATAAGTTGGAGTACTCAAAGATGTTTCATCGTTCTACAGCTACTTCTACGGCGAGCCTGTCTGCTGAGGCTGGCAGCGCTTTTTGGCCAGCGATCGCAGATATTCATCCAGTCACTTTTGGCAGCCAAGCTAGACTGGCAACCGTGCTAGCGTATCTGAAGACAAGTCCTTCTACAGGCTGTATTCTTGCCACCCGGCAGAAAAAAGTGACAGGCATTGCGACTCGTCAAGATTTGATGATGGCTCTAGCGCAGCATTCAAACTGGGCAAGCATGCGACTGTCTGACATTGTGACGCGCCCAGTCATTACGGTGGCGTACTCAGAAATTAATAATATCTCACGGTTAGTCGAGCGCTTGGAACAACATCGCATCGGCTACTTACCTGTTGTCGATGAGACTGATCGGCTGATGGGTGTGATTGATCGCAATTGCCTGTTGCATGTTCTACAGGACCAACGCTGCGGCCAAGAGTCTGACCAGTCTTTACCTACTCATCCTCACCGAGCGCACATATTTGCGGATATCACGCTCAAAATTCGCCAGTCACTCCAGCTAAAAGAGATCTTACAGACGAGCGTTGATGAGATTCAGCGCTTGCTAAAAGCCGATCGGGTGCTGATTTATCAGGTGATGCCTGATGGCACGGGCAAAACTATCAGCGAAGCCGTCACGCCTGCCTATCCGTCTATCTTAGAAATTCCATTCCCAGAAGAAGTTTTCCCCCAGGAATATCAGGCGCTGTATGCTCAAGGGCGCGTGCGTGCCGTAGCTGATGTTCACGCGCCGGATGCCCATGTGTCTCAGTGTTTGTTGGAATTTATCGATCAGTGGTGCATCAAATCTAAGCTGATCGTGCCGATTGTTCGGCCGCTTGACCCGCCAGAGACTGCTGCTAAAGATACCATTCCTATCCGCAAACACCTGTGGGGATTGTTGATTGCCCATCAGTGTGACCATATCCGTCACTGGTCAGACTTTGAGCAGGATTTAATGCAGCAGCTGGCGGGTCAGATTAGTCTGGCGCTGTCGCAGAGTCAGCTGATGTCGTATTTAGAGGCGCGGGTGAGGCGACGTACTGCCGAGCTGACCAAGGCCAACCGGACGCTTAAACAAGAGATCCAAGAGCGTAAGCAGGTCGAGGAAGCGCTGCGGCAAAGCGAGACCCAGCTGCGATTAATCACCAATAACTTGCCGGTGCTGATTGCCTATGTAGACCGGCAGCAGCACTATCAGTTTAACAATCAGGTGTATGAACAGTGGCTGGGGTTTTTACCAGATCAGATGCACGGGCGGCCGGTGCGACAGCTGATAGGTGAAGTGTACTATCAGAAAATTCGACCTTATATCGAAGCGGCGCTGGGCGGAGAGCAGGTGAGCTATGAGAGCGAGCTGACGTTTGCTGATGGGCGCGATCGCTCTGTAAATGTGACTTATATTCCGCATATCGATCATGCAGAATCAGAGGCGCAGGTTAAAGGATTTTTTGCGCTGACCACTGATATTAGCGATCGCAAAGCCATTGAGCGGATGAAAGACGAGTTTATTGCAGTTGTTAGCCACGAGCTGCGTACGCCATTAACCTCTATTCATACCTCTTTGAAGCTACTGGCTACCGGTTTGCTAGGCGATCTGTTAACTGAAGGTCAAGAAATGCTGACGGTTGCCGATGAAAATACCGATCGGCTTGTACGCCTAGTGAACAATGTGCTCGACCTGCAGCGGATAGAATCTGGCGAAGTGACTATTGATGCCCAAGCCTGCTCCACTGCCGAGCTGATAGAACAGGCGGCTGAAGCTATGCAGGCCATGGCGCATCAGCACAATATTAAAATCAAAACCAAAGCAGAAGCGCTCTTTATTTGGGCCGATCCAGACTATATAGTGCAAACGCTGACCAATCTGCTGGGCAACGCTATCAAGTTTTCTGCTCCTGAAAAAACAGTTGTGCTCAGCGTAAGCGCCTTTGACCGACAGTCTGACTCATCACCATCTGACTTATCACCATCTGACTTATCACCATCTGACTTATCACCGGCTGCAGCTCTTTTCCGCGTGCAGGATGAAGGTCAGGGCATTCCTGCCGACAAGCTGAGCAGTATTTTTGAGCGGTTTCAACAGGTTGATTCTTCCGATGCGCGAAAAAAAGGCGGTACTGGCTTGGGACTCACCATTTGTCGAAAAATTGTTGAACAGCATGGTGGCACCATTTGGGCCGAAAGTCAGCTTGGGCAGGGCAGTAGCTTTTATTTCACCATTCCATTGGCTTCAGCCCTAGTGAGATCTTCTGTTTCTAGTCTTTAAACACGGTTCCTATTTTTTCTAATTACAGTCTCTATTTGCATTCTCTCACTCTATCCTTTCAATTCTGGCCTTTCAATACTGGTGTGTAAGCACTGGCGCAAACCATGTCTCCTACCAACACTAAGCGAATCTTAATTGTTGATGATGAAGAATCCATTCAAAAAGTGGTGAGCCTCAGCTTGAAAATGGAGGCGAACTGGGAGAGCGTTCTCGCCTCTTCCGGTGCGGAAGGGATTCAACAGGCCGAAATCCATCAGCCAGACGCCATATTACTCGACGTCATGATGCCTGTAATGGACGGTATAGATACCTTTAGCGCCTTGGAAAACAATCCTAAAACGAGAGCTATTCCGGTCATCTTTCTCACGGCTAAGACCCAAGCGTCTGAAAAGCGGTTATTTCAAGAGACGGGTGTAGCAGGCGTCATTACCAAACCCTTCGAGCCGTTGGCTTTAGCTGCCACAATTTCGCAGCTGCTGCACTGGTCATTGAAAGATCAAAAGGCGGGCGGGAGGTTGGTGTGAGAGTTTTACTCGTAGATGATGATAGCGCGCTAGCTCAGCTGCTGACATCTCAGCTGAGCGATCATCGCTATATTGTTGACTGTGTGACCGATGGCGAAACTGGGTGGGCCTATGCAACTACGTTTGAATACGATTTAGTTGTTTTAGATTGGATGTTGCCGCAGCTGAACGGTGTGCGGCTATGTCAGCGGCTAAGAGCGCAGGGCTACGGTATGCCGATTCTGTTGCTGACGGTAAAAAACGGCTCGGTCGATAAAATAGAGGGCCTGGAAGCTGGCGCAGATGACTATGTGGTTAAGCCTTTTGACATGGGAGAGCTGCTAGCCAGAATGCGCGTGCTGCTGCGGCGATCGCACCTAGAAAATGAACCGATTTTGAGCTGGGGTGAGCTGCGCCTAGACCCGATTAGCTGCGAAGTTCACTACAAGGGACAGCTGATTACACTGACGGCGAAGGAGTACTCGCTCTTAGAGCTGTTTTTACGCGATCCGCATCAGGTTTTTAGTGCAACGGCGCTGTTGAGCAAGCTGTGGTCTGCCGATGAGTTTCCTAGCGAAGCGACCGTACGCTCACATCTGCGACGGCTGCGTCAAAAGCTCCATCAGGCGGGCGCAGCAACTGACCTAATTGAAACGGTACATGGCCTTGGCTACCGGCTAAAGTCGCGTCAGCTGGCATCTGCACCCGAGATTGCTCGTGCTAGCGAGCGTGAGGCCCGATACTTAGAAGGGTTGACCCAGGCCTGGCATGCCCATAAAGGAGAGAGTGTGGCCCGGTGGGAAACGCTTCTGCAAATTTCAAAAACACTGCAGGAGAAAGGTGAAAAAGGCTTGAGTGAGCAGCAGCAGATGCAGGCGGTACAAATTGCACACAGCTTGGCAGGCACGCTTGGCACCTTTGGGCTAATGGAAGGCTATCGGCTGTCTTTGCAGGCAGAACAGCTGCTGCTGCAAGCGGGCACCCGTCCAGGCAGTGGTTTTTCGGCCATCCAGGCCGCTCAGCTTGACACGGTTATCACCACGCTAGGACATGCATTAGACGACGTCCCAAAATTGGTTTGCCCAGTTGATAAAGGGCCTAAACCGCCTACCGTTTTGATGGTAGATGTCAATGGTATGTCGTACATACAACAGCTGATGGCGATGGCCGTTGGTCAAGGCGTAGAGGCTACAATTAGTGCCTCTGTAGAAGCTGCTGCCGATACTTTGTCTCTCAACACGCCTGTGCAAACATCGCCAGAGCTTTTGCCGCCGCCGCCGGACATGCTGCTGATAAATCTGGTGGCAGGAGAAACGAATGCGGTGCTAGATGAGCCAATTTTGCAAAAGCTGTTGCATTTTATTCAGGCGATCGCCCGTCGCTGGCCTCAGCTCCCGGTTATGGTGATTACGCCTCAGGCTGATTTTGGCAATCGATTGGATCTGGTTCGTCGAGGCGGCGCGCTGGTGTTGGAATATCCGATTGCACCTTCAGATGTCCTGTCGATGATTAACCAGACGCTACAGGGAATCACTCGCCTCAGCAAGATTATGATTGTTGATGATGATGCTCACTATCTTAAGCAGGTTGTACAGCTGCTTCATCCCTGGAATTTTGAAATTACACCGCTCACCAATCCACAGCGATTTTGGACATTGTTCAACCAGATTTTGCCCGACTTAGTTGTGTTGGATGTCGAAATGCCATATATCAATGGTTTCGAGCTGGCTCAGGTGCTGCGTAGTCACGCTCGGTGGCAGCATTTGCCGATTGTTTTCTTGAGTGTGCATAGCGATCGCACCAAAAAAGAACAGGCGTTTGCACTTGGCGCAGACGACTACATTACCAAACCTGTTCAGGGTAAGGCCTTCGCTACTAGACTGATGAACCGGCTGAACCGAGCCGCTAACGATATCCGACGACCTGCCTAGCGAGCAGTCTGTCTCTGATATGTTTTGACTATGTCTGGGTTCTGACACGATCTTTCTCTTATAACGTCTCTTGTTGGCGCGACCTTTCTGGCACGGCTTTCACTTGGATACAGCCTTGATACAGCCTTTCGCTTAGGTATCAGCAATTCCAAATTCCAAGGTACAGACAGGCTAAATCGTTTCTGTCATCTG
>ERZ1740058.641-NODE-641-length-24025-cov-6.976721_pt1 | contig 24025 bp, 16 predicted proteins | sample MGYA00581745_ERZ1740058 | MGnify/ENA primary metagenome ERZ1740058 (study PRJEB43018, sample SAMN04849742) | marine metagenome | isolation source: floating plastic debris | place: Pacific Ocean | collected 2008-08-30 | study: EMG produced TPA metagenomics assembly... | reverse complement strand
CGTTGGCAGCTGCTTACTATAACTGTCTGTTAGTTGGAATTTGGAATTGCTGATTTTTTATATAATCTCCTCGATCTCTTCTGGCGTGAGCCCAGTGATTGCAGCAATTTCTGACAGAGACATTTTATCTTTTAGCGATCGCGCAATCTCAATTCTGGCTTGCTTATCGCCTTCTTCTAAACCCTCTTTTCGGCCCTCTGCTTTACCTTGCATTACCCCCAACCGAATAGAGTTTTTATTGTCTTGAATAAAGAATGACTGTCGCTCTAAAATATCCAGCTCTTCCTTAGTAAGATGGCTTTGTCTGGCGACTTCAAACGCGTCATGAATGGCGGGTTCCTGGTCTAAGTTAGGCGGCACAGATTTCAATCGTTCAGCTTCCTTCAAAAAGTAGAGCCATTTATCTGCTAGTGTAGACAGCTGGCTAACTTCTTTCCTGAATTTAGGTAGCTCAGCAAATACCAGCTCAAGGTCATTACTGTAGTCCTTGAGGTCGTTGACCTCTTTAAGGCGATAGCGTGAGACAACTCTCTCACTATCTGAAAACATCTCAAAGTCGGTGATGGTCAGCGCAATGACCGGATTCAAAAGAGCATAGTCATCTCCTACTTCTAGCTGAGCTGAATAGGACTTGGCCGCATTGTAGAGAACGCGCTTTTTAAAGCCGAGCACATTGAGTACCTGCATCTCAATAATGACGGTTTGGCCATCGGCAAGTAATGCTTTTACGTCTAAATATGATTCTTTGATTCCCCTTATACGAGGGACTTGATACGGGTCGAGTATGGTCAAATCCTGAATGACTGACTTGCCCTCGTATAAAAGTGCATCCAAAAAATTGATCAAAATATCTTTGCTCTGAGGTGAACCAAAGATTTTTTTGAAGGCAAAGTCAGTTCTAGGATTGATGAATTTAGACATCGACCGCCGCGTCAAAGACGCTATTGAAGATGTCTCCATAATATATCGGGTAAGAGAGTATCACTAAATAGCCTATATCTTGGCAACGGTAACGCCTTTACCCCCATCTACTTGATCTGCAGCTTCAAAACTCTTCACTTGAGGGTGAGTTTTCAAATATTCCTGCACACCGCGCCGCAATTTACCCGTGCCATGTCCATGAATTAGCCAAAGCGGTCCCCTTGCCTGCTGAATAGCTTCTTCGATCACACTCTCCGCTTCACTCACTCGCATACCCCGCAAATCGACAGTATTGCGCTCCGTTTTCACCATTGGTGCTTCAGGCAGCGTCTTGGCGACAGATTGAGCCCCCGTAGATTTAGCGGTCTTTTTCTCAATCGGCTCTGCCTTCTCACCTTTTAGTGACTCAATATCAGAAAGATCCACGGTCATTTTCATAATGCCAAAGCGCACGGCAACTATACCGTCTTCGTCAGCTTCTTCCATCACTTCCGCGACCTGCCCACCCAAACTTGCTAAACGCACGCGCTCGCCTTCTTTAGGCCGGTAGCCTGTCCCTGTTGAGACCACTTTGGTAGGGTGTTTACCTGTGGGCAATCGTTTGTTCTCTATTCGGTTGAGTTCTTCTGTTGCTTTCTGTGCGTCTTGCCCTGTCAGGCCACCTTTTTGTAGGTCGCGAATCACCTTGGCAACTTCTGCACGAGCGTGGAGTAGCGCCGTTTCTACATCTTTCTCTTGCTGGCGCTTGATCTTTTGTTCGCGATCGCGCAAACTCTGAGCCCGCGCCTCCACTTCCTTATAAAACTTTTCCGCTTTCGCCACCAGTTTTTCAGCTTCTTCGGCGCGCCTTTCCTGCCTTTGCCGCTGCGCTTCAAGCCCCTCAATCACCTGATTCACATCTTCATTCGCCCCGCCCATTCTCTGCCTAGCACTTTCTAGCACACTCTCTTTCATCCCCAATCGTTGGGCAATCGAGAGCGCGTTCGAGCGACCGGGAATGCCCCAAAGCAGTCGATAGGTAGGCGCAAGCTTAACATCATCAAATTCTACGGAAGCATTTTCAAACCGCTCGTCTTCGTACTTAAGAGACTTCAGTTCACCGTAGTGAGTGGTCGCAACCGTTAATCGCGTGCGATCGGCAAGGTGTTTTAAGAGCGCGATCGCCAACGCACTGCCCTCAGACGGATCGGTACCTGCGCCTACTTCGTCCAATAGCACCAAAGCGTTCGCACTACTCTCTTCAGCACCAATCTCTTCAGCACCAATCTCTCCAGCACTAATCTCATCAATTTCATCTAAAATGCGACCAATGCGTTTCACATGCCCCGAAAAAGTCGAAAGACTTTGTTCAATAGACTGTTCATCACCGATATCTGCTAGCACCGAATCAAACCAGGGCAGCTCTACCGGCTCCTTAGCAGGAACAAACATGCCAACTTTTGCCATCAGGGCGGTCAGCCCTAGCGTCTTGAGCGTCACCGTTTTACCACCTGTGTTGGGTCCGGTGATGGCCACCACTCTAAGATCAGGGCGCATGACTAAATCGGTTGGCACCACTTTGCCACTTTGTTCTTTCTTTTGTTGCCACAGCAGCAGCGGATGCTTTAGCTGACGTAGCGTAATCTGTTCATCGGCGACAAAGCGAGGCGCATTGCCCTCCATCCACAGGCCGTAGCGAGCGCGGGCCGTCGCCAAATCCAGCTTGACCATCGTCAAAATCAGATGCTCTAGCTCAGGAATAACTTCAGCGACCTGATAGGTCAGCATTTGCCTAATCGCTTCTGACTCTACTTCTTCTTCTTTGCGCAGAGCGCGGCGTTTGTTGCCATTATCTACAATGCTGTGCGGCTCGGTGTACAGCGTTGCGCCACTGGTCGACACATCGTGCACAATACCAGGCACTGCGTCTTTTTGAGGTGCTTTTACAGGTAAAACAAATCGATCGTTTCTTTGAGTAATCAGCGTTTCTTGCAGCGCGCCGCTTTGCCGCTGAATAATCCGCTGAAGTTTTGAATAAATGCGATCGCGCACCACCTTCAAATTCTGTCGAATGCCGCCTAGCTTTGCACTCGCCCGGTCTGCAACATTTCCCCGGTCATCAATACAGCGATGAATCTCTTGCTCTAGCTCAGGAAAAGTTCGCAAGTCTTCGACCAGCGCCTGCAGTACCGGCAGATCCTCTTGCGCATCAATCTGTCGGCGCAATCGCCGGGCACCCGACAGTGTCGTAGCAATATCTAGCAGCTCGTCCCCCGACAAAATCCCTTGTAAGCGAGCCCGCTCTAGCGCCACACCAATATCGCGAATACCGCCAAACTGAAGCCCTCCAACCGTCGATTCCAGCTTTGTCGTTTCTACCGTCTGAGCCAGCAGACGCTCGCTGTCTGTTTGGCTAGTAGGTATGGGCAGCCGCTGCGCCGCTACGTTGCCAATATTTGTTGCGGTAAATGTGGCCAAGTGGCGACACAGCCGAGGCCATTCCAATAAATTGAGCGTTTCAGATTGAATCAAGGGAGGTAATTAAAAAAATTAAGACGCGATCGCTTCAGAGCATTCTTCCTTAAGCATTCATCTTTATTATAAGGAAGTCATCCCAGCAAAAACACGCACCCAGGAGGATTTCCACTACGCTACCCTCACCTCTACTCATCCACAGATATAGTGGCGACTCCCTCATTCCTAAACGACTCGCCCTCAAACCCGCGAATCTATCCACCGCGCAAACCTCAATTGATCTCTTTCAAAACGCCGTCGGCAAAACGCAGGGCGACCTAGACCGACAGCTTCACATAGAAGAAGGCGAAGATACAGACTACCGGGTGAAGAGAGGACTAGCACATATCTTACGCAATAGCTTCAGCACCTTTGAGATTGTCAGTCCACTAGAGCCTGGTGAGCTGCGCGATCGCATTTTCACCCTCTCTGCCACCGCCGCCCACACCCCAGCCGCCGCCAAAAATCACCTCGTCACCCTCGCCGCCCAGCTCACACAAGAGCTAGACCATCCAGTAGAGCCCGCTCACATCAAGCAGGGGCTCTACGCAGACCTCAAAGAAAACCGCATCCTCACCATCTTCGACGCACCTTCACCCGAAGCGCTGATCCATCGCTATAATCTGTCCCAGGTCCAAGGCATTTTCTACAAAGCGAGTCACATGACCATCAACCTGTATCGCAACGACCCCGGCGAATACAAACTGATGTTCAAATACCTCAAGCTCTTTCGCCTGATGACCTACGTTGAAGGCGAATCTGACCAGGGATTTACCATTACTATTGACGGTCCCGCCAGCTTGTTCAAACCTAGCACCCGCTACGGCGTCGATATTGCCAAGCTGATTCCGGCTATCTTGCACGTCACCCGCTGGCAGCTCACCGCCACCCTTCAGTGGAAAAATCCCTACACGAAGCTGGCGCAAGACAAAAGTTTTAGCCTGGCAGCCGACTGCGGTTTAGTCAGCCACTACCCACCCGGTAAACCCTACGACAGCATGCTAGAGCAGGCCTTTGCTGAAAAATGGGCAAAGGCCAAAACCGACTGGCAGCTGCAGCGTGAGGTAGAACTCATTCCCATTCCAGGCAGCGTCATGATTCCAGACTTTCGCCTAGTGCATCCTGACGGGCGCGTATTTCTGCTCGAAATTGTCGGATACTGGCGGCCAGAATACCTGCGCAAAAAGTTTTATCAGGTCCGCCAGGCTGACTGTAAAAACTTAATCTTGGCAGTGTCACAGCGGTTAAACCTGGAAAAGGCAGGTGTTGACATTGATACGACGCCAACAAAAATTGTTTGGTTCAAAGATAAATTACTGCCAAAAGCGGTTCTTGAAGCGCTTGAGTCAGCCTAGCCGGGCATACTTAGCTAGTCCCTCCATCCCCTAGATCAGATTCTTGAGGCGATTGCCCAGGCACCTTTATGACCGTAGCCGTTGAATCTACTAAAGCTATGCGCAAAATACTTGTCGTAGATGATAGTCCTATGCTCAGAGAAATGATCTCTGGCCTTTTGAACAAAACAGGACTAAACATTTCAGTGGCCAAAGACGGTCACGAAGCCAAAGAAAAAATTGTCGCTGAACCGCCAGATCTGGTGGTGCTAGACGTGGTAATGCCCAACATGAACGGCTACGAGCTATGCCGCTGGGTCAAAAGCAACGAAGCGACTAAGCATGTGCTGGTAATTTTGTGCTCTTCCAAGAGTGAAGAGTTCGATCGCTATTGGGGCATTAAGCAGGGTGCCGATGCCTACGTTATCAAACCGTTTAGACCAGGCGAACTGCTCAATACTGTTAAGGCACTGCTGTCTGGCCAGGCTGCTTAGTCTGCTGCTTACGTTTTTTCCTCGTCGTGTGAATAGGCCCGCTGGTTAGCTTTTTAGCCAGCGGGCCTTTACTTGTCTGGTTTATTTTGAGGGTTTGGCCAACGATATACTGTTGGGACTATCCTTCTTAGAGCATGTCGCTATGCCCACACCAAAGCGCGTGGCCCTGCCGCCCGGGTTAATTGTCCGCACCGGTAAATTTGTGTGGAATACAATGTGGCACACGATGATGTCGCAGATGGCACCGCGCAGCAAAGCAGGTGAGTATACACGGCCTGAGAGTGCCTTTCGGAGCAGAGAAATTACGCCAGAAGCCGGGCGGTATCGACTTATTGTCGGCATGAGCTGTCCGTGGGCACATCGGACATTGGTCGTACGGGTATTGAAAGAGCTGCAAGATGCGATCGCCCTTACAACCGTTTACCCCTCTACCGATGAAGGCCTCTGGCTATTCGATTCAGACCAAACAGAGCTACCTGGCAATTGTCGTACACTCCCTGAGTTTTATCGCAGCTGTCAAGCTGGATATTCAGGCCGCGCTACGGTACCCGTACTTTGGGACAGCAAAACAAATACCATTGTCAACAACGAAAGCGCTGAAATTATTGAACTGCTCAACAGTGAGTTTGGTGAGTTGGCCAACGACTCCGATCTTTACCCCGAATCGCTCAGATCAGACATCGACGCGCTGAATGAAAAGATCTACGCCACCGTCAACAACGGCGTATATCGCTGCGGATTTGCTCAAACTCAGCACGCCTACGACCAAGCTGTAGATGAATTGTTTACAACCCTAGATGAGTTAGACGAGCGTCTTTCTACTCAGCGTTACCTGTGCGGCAATACGCTCACACTAGCTGACGTTCGCCTGTTTACGACCCTTATTCGCTTTGATGTCGCCTATCATGGCATCTTTAAGTGCAATCGCCGCCGCATCGCCGACTATCACAGCCTCAGCAGCTACCTGGCCGATCTTTACCAGCTGCCCGGCATCGCCGATACCTGTGACATTGACGCAGTAAAGCGCGATTATTTCGGCAATTTGTTTCCCCTAAATCCTGGTGGCATTGTACCTGTTGGGCCAGGATGGGAAGGGTTAAAGCACCCGCATAACCGTGAGCGGTTTTCTTAGCCTGGCTTACAGCAAATACCAAATACCGACGTAAACCCATGCAAAAACGTCGTTGTACCCACAGGTCCAATCTCGCCATTACAAAAGAAACCGCCCAACGGCAGCGGTCCTATGTACTGCTCAAACAAATCCGAGTCAAAGTTAGGCTCGTCGTACAGACTTTCCCCTCGACCTGTGCAAGCAAACAGCAAAGCCCCCACAGGAGAGACCTTTACACCCTCTTGATCGAGCTGATTCTCCAAACTTTCTACCTTGTAGCGCTGTAGCCGACTTTCCAAATCTTCCTCAGAGGTTTGCGCATCGCGCATATGGAACTGTACGCGCATGCCAGGGCGAATTTTGTCGGCAACTGCGATCGCCCCACTCCGTGGATCCACACCCACCAAATTCCGAATCAAAAAATCTCGCTGCGTCAGGCTCGACTTAAACCCACTCTGCGCCACTCCAATAAACAGAGCATTTTGGGCCAGCTCCCGCTCTTCCTCATCCATGCTCTGAAAAATATTTTGCAAAATTTCTAGCGGCGTTTGCTTCTCATCTCCCTCTTCAAGGGTATCGGGCTCCAGCTTAAGCATAATATTCTTATCGCCCTCGCTCACCCGATAGAGCCCACCGATGGGCCGGCACCCCTGTGCCACAATCGATTGCAAAACAATATCGCCCGAGAGCGCAACCCCTACAATGCCTTCGCGATAAAGCTCTCCGTTACAAAAAAGACCGCTGTTACGGCTAAAGCTATCAATACCCGCCAGCCCACCGACCTTTGTAGCCTCTGGATAGGCATAGTCCATTCCCTGAACTAACTCGCTTGTACCCGACGAAAAAGGGTCAGCCATCAGCACAAAACCAGGCTGCGCCTCTGGCCGAACATCAATTAACTTACTCCAGGCATCAGGCGGACTGTCCAGATCAGGTAAGTCACCCGCTGTCAGATGAAAACTTCTGATATCTACATTGGGTAAATGCGCCGCGGTAATACTAAGCGCAGGCCCCTCTTCTATCTCTAAGGGAAAACCATCGGCCTCCATGCCAATGACGCCACTACCACTACAGCCAACCACGTGAGTCGCCAGCAGCAAATCCTGAATCAGAGGCATCAGCCTTGCATACTCACTTGCAAAGGCAACAGAAACAAAAACCAGCGCCAGGTCGGGCGGCTCGCTCAATTGGGTTTTGATGCGTTCCGTGACTTCCTTTACCGCTGTTTCTAACGAGACGTTGGTCGAAATCGCGCTGACCCACTTCATATTTGGAGATTCCTTAAGATAATTCTACGGGTAGAGCATTTTAATTAAAGTCTGATACATACTATATAAGTGAGCTTAAACCCCTGTAAGCAAATATCTGAAGTGCTCGTCAATTGATTGCCTGATAGCTCTATTATCTATCGCTACAGGTCAGTCGATAGCCACCTTCAGAGACTATATGCTTATAGGGGTTGAGCTGCTGACCAACGCCGTTTTTGGGCAGTGGCCTCTGTCCACAGTAAAGCGATAGCAAAGGGCGCTTTGTGCACTCTTTAAACTGCCATATATGATACGGCAGTTTAGTCTTCGCCAAAGCTAAGATACAGGCTGAACCACGCGTCGTTAAAACTCTACTAAATACGGTTTGCCATGAGCGATATTCAAGAAAAAATTAAGACCGAAATCGAGGCCGCCCGTGAAGCGTGCTCCACTGAAGATGCAGAAGGCTGTGCAGCCGCTTGGGATGCGGTAGAAGAGCTTCAGGCTGAAGCCTCGCACCAGCGTGACAAGGAATCAGAAAAGTCCCCCTTTGATAAGTACTGTGATGACAATCCTGAAGCTGATGAGTGCCGTGTCTACGACAACTAAGCGTATCTCTGAGCTTGTTTGTGACTACCGTTTCGGCTCTCAGGCTGTTTAGATACGGTGTCTAGATACCAGAGGACACCCCCAAGGTATCCCAAGGTATCTAGGGCTTAAAAGTATCCACGGCTAAAGTGTCTAGGGCTCATACTGTCTAGGACTCATTAGCTAACACAAAAGGAAAGAAAATTATCCACGCTTGTTTCTGCGATTGGGTAAGGCTCTTTCCTTTTGTCGTTCTAATATCAAAAAGGACTGCCTGATGCCTGACCTAATTCTTTAGCAACTTGACAAATTGGCTGCATATTGCACAGTAGGTGCTACATTGATTACTGCCCATTTATCCCTCGTTGCTACGTGCTAACAAACGCTGCCTCAGTACGTCCTCTGGTTTGGACAGATTATCGGTTAGCGCTGCTGATCACTGTTTTCATTCCACTCACGCTGCTGATTTGGTCATGGGTGAAAAAGTCTGAAGCCATCGGTGCGCTAATGACAATCTACTGGAGGGTGGCTAGCCTGCTAGTCATCACAGTTTATTTAATGATTCCTGGCTGGTCAGTGGGCTTCGCAACGGCCCTGTTAGCCAAGCTACTTATTCCACTGAGCATATGGTTCTGGGCCGATCTCAACGAAGAGATTCGAGAACAGCCCAAGCGATCGCTCAATCTAGGATTCAACGCTTGGCGATGGGCTATTTCTGCCTATTGTTTGGCAAGTGGAATTTTTCAACTATTCTTTATTTCCTGCGCTTTTTCTGTAGAGTTTCTAGCGAGTGAGTCCTGCCAAGCTCTACTAGAGCCGCCCTTGGTCTTCAAAGACATTATTCACGGCGATTTGACACCTGGTTTTCTTGGCTTCTGGGGCATTGTTGGCCTAGTGATTTATGCCGCGTACCTCGGCTATTTTCTAATCGTGCGACTGGGAAGACAAGGACGCTCAGCACTCAATCAATAAGTCCTTTCAGAAGCAGGCCAATCTAAAAAGCAGCTTTACTCAGTCACTCAAGCGTTATCCAAACAGGCTGTTCAACTGATTGATTAGCATCGGTGATTTAGCTTATGAGCGAACAAACGCTCGCTACACGACTGGAAAATTACACAATAAAGCGCCCTCAAGAAGTATTGATCGTGCATGCTGATATTGATGGAGAGCCCGATCAAGTCATTATCTTCAAAGGGTTTTCCAGCTCCCTAATGAGACAAACTGATTTCGATCCAGAAGTACCCGTACTACCACCAACAGCGGTTGTCTCGCACATCGATCGACTACAAGGGCCCTATCAACCGCAGTCTCCCCAGTACCTAGAACGTGGCATCTCTTTAGAGGACTTTCAGCACGAATTATTAGAAGTGGGCGTATAGAAAATTAGCGCTGCTCTTGCAGATAGATGACTTATTCTGCTGATACATCTACAGATCCACATTTCGTCAGTGACCTGTCACAATAATGGAGTCTTTTCTTTTACTAGTGCGGCAAATCGCCAAATATAACCAGCTATTTTCTCAGCACTTTGTTTCATAGAGTGAACTATTGCTTCTGGCGATCACTCCGACAACGTGCCGAAAGTTATATCCCGTCTCATAGACGTCTAACCTTATGTACAAGACTCAAGACCTACACGTGGTCGAAAATCGCCCCTTGCTTGCACCTAACCAGCTGCTACAGCAGCTACCACTCACCGAAACGGCTGCTGCGCTTGTAGCAAAAACTCGCGACCACATCCGTAACATCATGCACAATGAAGATCGTCGCCTGCTGGTGATTGTCGGACCGTGCTCTGTACACGATGTAGACGCTGCCTATGACTACGCGCAAAGGCTCGTTAAACTGCGAGAGAAGTTTTCTGAACAGCTAGAAGTTGTGATGCGAGTTTACTTTGAAAAGCCTCGAACTAGCATTGGTTGGAAGGGCTTAATCAACGATCCTCATCTCGATGGCAGCTACGATATCAACGAGGGACTTCGTCTAGCACGCAAGCTGTTGCTCGATTTGGCAGAGCTTGGCCTGCCATCAGCCACTGAGCTATTGGATCCGATTACACCTCAGTACATTGCTGACGTCATCTCTTGGACTGCTATCGGCGCTAGAACTACAGAGAGCCAAACGCATCGAGAAATGGCCTCTGGACTGTCCATGCCAATAGGATTCAAAAACAATACCAACGGCAGCTTGCAGGCAGCTTCTAATGCGATGCTTGCAGCCAGTCAACCCCATCATTTTCTGGGTATTAATGGCGATGGCCACGCCAGCATCGTATCCACAACTGGCAACGCCGATGGCCATCTAGTTCTACGCGGTGGAAAACAGGGACCAAACTACGAGCGGCCTCACGTCGAAAGCGCGGCAAGAGCACTCGCGGAGCAAAACCTCAATCCTCGTATGATGATTGATTGCAGCCATGCGAATGCGAACAAGGACCACAACCGCCAGGTAAGCGTGCTAAACGATGTCTCTGAGCAGGTTCGTTCTGGCTCACAGCACCTTATCGGTGTCATGATTGAGAGCCACTTGATAGCAGGAAATCAGCCAATTGCAAAGGGTCTAGATTCGCTTACCTACGGCCAAAGTATTACCGATGCCTGCGTAGATATCGATACGACAGCGGTCATGCTAGAGCAGCTGGCAAAGGCGGTAAGTCAAGCCAATAAGATGGATAAAGTAGGCAGAGCATCCTAAGGAACAGACGGTACGCTAGAAAAAGAAAAAAGAAGAGGGCAGGAAAATAAGTGCTTTTCCTGCCCTCTTCTTTTTTGGCCTTAGTTTTGCTTGACCGTATGGTTACATCCGTTAAAAAAGCGGAACATTCACGTTCAAGCCAGCACCATAGAAGGTGTCATCTAGATCAATATCATCATCTGATGAATTACCAAATCGGGTCCCACCGAACAGGCTAATTCGGCTCTCTGGCGTGATGTTGTAGCTGATAAGACCCAGAATTTGCTGGTAAGTGTCAAATCGGTCGATCTGCGTATAGTCGTCGAAATCTAGCTGGTAGAGCAGACTAGTGCGTAAATTGCGGCTGACGCCATAGTTGAGCGAGAGCGTCAGCGTCTGTCTAAAACGGCTAGCTTCTTCAGGGTCGGCAAAGCCCAAACGCATCTGATAGAAACCGTCTACCCAGGTTCTAGGCGTTAGGATGGCGCGATGGCTGACTAACGCGTCTAGGTATTGAACTCCAAAGAGCTTTTCTCGATAGCCAGGTGAGTATAGACGCTGGTTACGCCAGCCAATTTGAGCGTAGGTTTGAGGTAAAAATCGATGTCTTAAACCTATTTGGAGCTGAATTTCGTTGTAGTTGACTTCTGAGAATTCGTTGTAGCGGGCAATATTGGTTTCTGCGATCGCATAAACACCCGTATTGTCCGATAGCTTAGGCGAAAGATATAACGCCAGCCCAGCCTGGTATATCTGCTCTTCTATACTGTTAACAGGCGAACGAAAGACGTTATCAACATTCACAAAACCCAGGCGACCGCCTAAAAAGGCAATCGGCGCAGGCTTCGGTGGCGGAGCAGCTTCTGCGGTTTGCAGTAAGCGTAAAACACCCAGGTCTTCGTTGTCACGCGATCGCAGTTGAATCAATCTCAACGTGCCTAGCTCGTCATCAAGGATAGGAAAACTCTCCGAAACAACACCTTGCTCATCCAAAATCTCAGAGAGCAAGTCACGTTCACGACGCCTGAGCCTTGGCGTCTCTGCGTCTAATTTCTCTAAATTTAGTGCCCCTACCTCTAAAGCTTGTGCAGATTGGCGAATTAAATCACCGCTTACAGAGCGCTCTTCTTCGCGGGCTGTAGCCAGCGTCCCAATCGTCTCTGCCGTCTCGGACAGTGTCGTTTCGGACAGTGCCGTTTCGGACGGTCTCACTCCAGAGAGCAGTCTCAACATCAGCGGCTCTGCGCTTGAGTCTACTTGTGGAGACAATACAAACGCATCTGACTTAGCAACAAGTTCTTGACCCGGCGAGCCGTCTACATCGTCATTCAAGTTCTCGTGGGACAGCGCGTCTAACGGTTCGTCTAGCGGTTCGTCAGCAGATAAGTCATTAATCCAACCGCTAGTGCGCACTGTCTGTGTATCATTCCAAGCTAGCTCCAAGTGATCTACATTATCTGCCTCAAAAGCAGTCTGCTCAAATTGCAGAGAAGTTTCGGTTACAGCCGCAGCTGCAGCCAATCTGGACATACTCCAAGAAGCTGAATCTGACGGCGCTAAACTCGGCAGCGTTAACCTCTGCGATATTACGGGGAATAGTCTTTGTGAATCTGTAGCTAAAGCACTTGCCTGCTCACCGCTTTGGCCACTGTCTTGGCCATTGGCCTGAGCATTGGATTGAGCATTGGCTTGAAGGTCATCACCACCATCTCCGATCCCAGGCACAGTTGCTGAGTGCGACCTGAACTCTTCTACAGACTTTATGGAGAAAGTAGGCCCTGACGTATGTGTTGGATCTAGAACCTGAGGCAACAAATGATACTTAGAAACGGAGTGGTCCAGTTGATTGACTGGTTCAAAATCAGCGTTTGTTTCACTGACTGCTGTCGTCTCAGCGATATCTGTCTCTGCTAGCTCAGTAAGTTCTGGATTGGCCAAAGTCGGCGTGCCTAGCACAAGCATCCCACCAACTCCAAAGCTAAACTTCAGCACCTGATTGAGCTTGAACGCCTGGTAGTAAGGAAAAATATCCGGGTTCCGCATAGAGTAATTGGCCTTGGCAGGCAGGGGCTAGACTGCGTTCTTTTCTGTGTATTTTTCTGTGTACGGGGCAAAAGTGTGAAAAATCACACAGGCTCACGATGTCTATATGCAACTTACATAGACATTCATCAGGTTAAAAACACGTGAAGTTAGCCTAGCTTAATGCCAGAGCGTCTCCAAGGCCCTAACCTGCAAATCCCTCACAAAAAAGCAAAAAGTTAGGGTTTACGGCTCGAAACCATACATAATTTTAAGCAGGCCGTTTCTTGACATGCGCCCCAATATTGCTGCGTTTCTCTCCTAAGAATTTCTCTCACAGGTAGTTTATTGGCGCTCAAAGCGGTAGAATTACCACCAGAGCGCCTTTCCACACCAAAGATTGGAGCTGCGTTTCTTGAGATACGTTTCCTTAGTGCATCTGTTCGATACACCCTTTCAAGCGCATTGATACTGCATCATAAGTAATGCATCACACGTGCACTGACCTACATCAACTGGCAATTCAATCCATCTAGATTCAAAAGCCATTTTCGCTAAGCCTCAATCCCAGAAATAAAACTGTCAAAATCTGAACATTTTTATCTGAATCATCAGGCTTACTAATACCAAACGGATTTATTACAATCCGCTTGGAAAATTGTAGGGAAGTAATTCACAAGATCTATCTTTTTCGATACACAAGACTTTAATTTGTACAATTATCCTACCTGACAAATAGACTCTGCCGGCTAGCTTTTCTTACGTACAACAACTATGAACGGGCATTCGTTAAAACCAAAGCGTCCTCTACGCAAACTATCTTGGGCACTGTCTTTGTCATTAGGCTTAGTCGGCACAGTATTGCTTCCACATTCGGTCAACGCGCAGGAACAAGAACTCACTTGGGCTCGCGTAGACTTTTTGCGCAATAGAGTGCAGCTCGTTCCACAAGACCAACGGGCCAGACGTGCCAACATTTCAGATGTTTTAAGCGTAGGAGATGCCCTAAGCACCGCAAGGGCTTCTCGGGCTGAACTACGTTTTAACGATGGTTCTCTGGCGCGTATTGGTGAGCGGGCCACATTCCGTTTTACGCCCAACACACGTAACTTTCAACTTAGCAACGGAACTATTCTGTTGCTAATTCCCCCTGGTCGCGGACGAAGCACGATTCAAACCCCTAACGCCGTAACAGGTATCCAGGGTTCAGCGCTATTTGTTCGTTACATTCCCGAAACAGACACGACTATCGTAGGCGCGCTGACCAACAACCCAGACGGCCCTATGGTCCTTTTCAACAGAGATGGAACCGAACAACAAGCGCTTCGCGCTAATCAAGTCGGCGTTATCCAAGGCGATCAAATCGCTGAGCTGTATGAGTTTGACGGCACCTTGTTTTGGCAGAGTAGCGGCTTAGCAGAAGGGTTCAACTATCTTTCTGAGTCATCGTCTGGCTCAGATGAGTTAGACGGGGTTCGCGCAGAGATTAGAGAGGCTATTTCAAGCCAAGAACGTCTCAGCGGCGAGCGGGTCATTACTAATCCTGAAACATTTGCGGCACCGTCTACCGACGTTAACGACGGTGACATTGAAAATCCCGTTCCTTCCGATCTGCAGTTTGAAGACTCTCCTGCGGAAGAATATTTGCAGCGTTCGGACGAACCTGTTGATACCAGCCAGCTTGAAGTTGGCGTCAACAATAATTTAACGGCGTCTGCTGGCGATGATGAAAAGGTCACAGCAAGGGGGAATGATACCAATGCTGAGACGCCAACTAATCAAGCGTCAGGAAATGAAGGTGAGGATAGCGTATCATCATCAGCCGACTCGAATTCTGGTTCAAATACCGACAATTCTGCTGGCAATGAATCTGGAGACTCTGATACTACAGCCACTGAGTCAGCTGGCGATGATGCATCACCTGACTCACCACCATCAGACAACGGAACAACAGCAGAAGATACAGCTGATACACCAACCAGCAACGGTGTTCAACCGACAGAACCTGGCGCACCAACAGGTGTTTCACCAACGCTGCCAGATGAATCCGACGACGTTTCTCAAGACGCTACGGCCGACTGCCCACAGCCTGTATCACCCGAGACCGATAGCGGTAGCCCAAGCGGCGAGGCCACAGACGCTACGAATGGCGCTTCTCTAGAAACACCTCCATCACAGCCTGCAACTGCCGAAGACCCGCCTGAGGCACCAGAGCCGAGTGCAGTACCAGAAGCTGTTGTACCACCAGAGACAACCACACCAGAGACAACCACACCAGAGACAACCACACCAGAGACTACCTCAGTACCAGAAGCTGTTGTACCACCAGAGACAACTACAGTACCAGAGACAACTACAGTACCAGAGACAACTACAGTGCCAGAAACAACTACAGTGCCAGAGACTGTCACGGTACCCTCTCCAGGAGATGGCTTAACCGACGGATTAATAACCTCTCCTGTGCCTGAGCAGCTAGAAAACATAAATGAGGAAGGGCAGATTATTCTTCAAGACATGGACGCGATGAATGGTCCAGGGATGGGAGAAGACCAAGATACTTTGCTACCAGAAACTGAGGGACCGTCTAACAATCCAGATACGCCAGATACGCCAAACGACAATGAGCCGCCTGGTGGAGACCTACCTGGGACAGAGCCCTAACAGCATCGCCCGAAAGTAGGTTGAACGAATGCAAAGATGACTGCCGAGCAATCAGCAGTCATCTTTGTAGCCATCCCCGGACTCTAGCCATCCTCGAACTATAACGGCTTAATCTATCTCATCGTCTGTCTCTGATTTCTCAGCTATAGTGTCCATGTCGTTGAGCCAGTCTTCTGGCAAAATCTGGGTGCTGCTGAGATCTGAGTTAGTATCAATCACCCCTGGCCGAGTGCCCTGATTGAGGGTGGTACCGTCCATCATCTGGAACGACTCGCTGGCGATCGCAGGTTGATCGGTTAACTGATTATCATCAATCTGCTTGAGCGCACTCAACACTTCTTCACTAGAGGCATAGCGTTTATTAAAGTCGTAGCGCACCATTTTATTAATCACGCTAGACAGATCGGCAGAAATATCTTCAATCGTATGAGACCAGATGATCTCTCCATCTTCGCTCCGCTTGAAGGCATGAGGCGGTCGGCCAGTGAGCGCCTCAATGGCAGTAATTCCTAACGCATAAATATCACTACGTTCGGATGGCATGCCTGCTGATTGCTCGCTAGGCATATAGCCCTGTGTACCAATGCCAACGGTAGAGGGCATTTTTGTAGCCGATTCGGGCAGCCGATTCGAGATAGTCTTGACTGCGCCAAAGTCAATCAAAACATAGCGGTCATCCTTACTTCGGTGAATGATATTTGAAGGCTTAATGTCTCGGTGGATTACACCTTGAGAATGAACAAAGCTAATAACAGGGAGCAAATCGCTTAGCAGTTTAACAACGGCCTTTGGTGAGAGCGGGCGATTGCGTGCCAGAATATCGCGTAGCAGCGTGCCAACGATCATCTCTTGCACTAAATAGAAGGTCTGTTGCTCCTCAAAATAAGCTAGTAGCCTAGGGATTTGGCCATGTTCTCCGAGCGTACCTAACGCAACAGCCTCCTCTTTAAACAACCTTCTAGCCAGATAGTGTGATTTGGGGTTATCGCTGATAATCTTCAGCTGCTTGACGACACAAACCGGGTTACCCGGACGAAGGGTATCCTGGGCTAAATAAGTTTCGCCAAAGCCGCCCGACCCAATGACTTCTAATATTCGGTAGCGGTTTTGTAAAAGCTTGCCAATGATATCTGCTCGGTTAACGTCAAGCAGGTCTTGGAAATCATCTTGCTGACTGATAATCTCTTGTACCAGAGGCGAGGTAGCATAGCGCGCCAGCGTTGTGCGCAAACGTTTGCGCCGAAATCTATCGCCGGTAAAGCTAATGCCAAAGTCCAGCAGGCCAAAAGATGCGATCGCAATTATCGGCGTCCCTGTAATCAAAATAATGTTGCCAGCAACAAATGCGATATAGCTAATCATCAGCCAGGCGCTCAGACCGCCTCCTGCAATCAGCGCGCGCCTTGAATGCCTTTGAGTTTTATTAATTAGCGCGGCAATTAGAAGACCTAGCCCCAAAACAACAAGCGCATTGAGAGCAGGTCGTTTAATCGCGCGAGTGGGCGAAATATCCTGTTCTAGAGTCGCGATCGCATTAGCCAAAATCTCAACCCCGGCCATCGGATAGGGGTACAGCATACTTTGAGAAAAGGGAGCTTGATGAAAATCCTGGCTAGCCGCAGCTGTTGAACCAATAATGACAATTTTGTCTTCGAAAAATTGACCTGATTGCAGCCTGTTCTGCCACTGGTCATCATCGAGCACATACCAGAACGGGACCTGCTCAAAAGTACCTCTAGGACCGTGGAAAAAGATATTCTCCTGAGGCTCATCAGCATAGGGGACATTAGCAGCTTCTAAGGTAGCTTGAGCAAAGCTCCGTGGCGCAACATCAAAAATATCGCGATCTTCAATCACCGCAAAAGCCCTTGTGGGTTGGGGCAGCGCTTCAGCCAAAAAAGTCTGTCCCAGTCGATGAATTTGCTGGTTATGCTCTATATGAAAATTAATAGAGCCTAGCCTGACCCCGGCATCTTGGAACTGTGGAAGCGGCAAGAAGGGCTGAAACAAATCGCCTTGCTCAAGGCCCAAATTGCCGTACTTTGAGGCCAGTACAACACGTTCGTTGTACTCAGTTAAGACTTGAGTAAACGCAACGTCATCAGCCGCGCCATGGGCACTATCTTCTGTGAATAGAATATCGAGCGCCACTGTTTTAGCCCCTGCGCTCATCAGTCGATCGATTACTTTAGCGTAGGCTTCTCTTTTCCATGGCCAAGACGCAATCGGCTCTAATACCTCGTAGCGTTCTGGATCGTCGCGATAGTGCTGGCCCTGAGAAAGAGACTCCTCATCAATTGCCAAAATCACCACATTCTCAGGGGCCGCAACAGGCCCCCTCAGCTCAAAAAACAGGCTCTGCACCTGTCGCTCCCAGAGGTTAACAATACCGAGTTCTAGACCAACCGCACCAGCTGCGATCGCCGTGCAAGTAGCCGAGACTGCAAATCGCCAGTGCTTAGCAATTACCCGCTGCTGCCAGGTCGCAAACCGGTCTCTATTCGTTAGGGTCACGGTAGCGTCAGCTGTCTTGGCACTCGATTTGGACCGTCTTCTAAACATCTTTTTCGCAGGAGGAGACGGGTCCGCAGACTCAGACGGTACAGACTCAGACTTCACTGATTCAGACTTCGCAGGTTCAGACATAGCGCTATTCAAAGTTTATATGCTTTGAGAATCCCATTTGGACAATCCATGCGTAGACAAAGCCGGTATCAAAACGCACGTTCTTTTTTAAAAAAAGACTATAATGACCAGATACACCCAAAGCCAACTATATCCGTACGTTTAATCTTATATTCATCACTCAATCTTTATCGTCCACTCTTTTCTATCCTTCATTCTTAGGATCGCATCTATGACTAATTTTTAGCGACTGATTTCTAGGATTCGTTCTGTGACCAAAATCGCAGAACATTCTTGTCAGTTTTTATTTCGTCACCGCGTTTATTTCAAGTGTCTATTTTAGGTCTTTATTTCGGCAGAACTCAGATTAGACCTCGGTCCAGCGCCCGACTGGGCAGACTAATTAGGCAAACCTGTTGCGCCAGTGCAAATAGACGTATTGACACTATTTTCTTCAGCGACTGGTTTTCTTCAGCTGCTCCCACAACCTATACAGATAGCCTAATAACGGCTGCTGACTGGCACCAGCATACTTTTTCGGTATAGAACGGCTAGGTTTTCGTTTAGCTTTTCATCCAATCAATCAATGTGTATTGAGACGGATGAACTATGTCGCTATTGCTGACTTTCAAGCGGCACAATACTAACTCTTATTCAACTTCTCATGGCTTCTTCGACACTCAATCGACTGTCTATTTTTGTTGATGGCAATAACATGTTTTATGCCCAGCAAAAAAATGGATGGTTTTTCGATCCCAAACGAGTCCTGGAGTATTTCATAACAGAGATGGACGATATCTCTCTAGTCAATGCTTTCTGGTACACCGGCCTTAAAGACCCGCAAGATCAGCGAGCCTTTCGAGATGCATTAATTAGTCTGGGATACACCGTACGCACAAAGGTTTTAAAAGAATATTACGACGATTCTTCTGGCCGCTACAGTCAAAAAGCCAATCTGGACATTGAGATCGTTGTAGACATGTTTAACACGGTTGATCAGTATGACCGCGTCGTGTTGCTTAGCGGTGACGGCGACTTTGAAAGAGCCATTGAGCTACTGCGCTCTAAAAGTACGCATATTACAGTGGTCTCTACAGAAGGCATGATTGCCAGAGAGCTACGCAACGTGACCGATCGCTACATTGACCTGAATAAAATTCGCAAACAGATAGAAAAAACTGAAAGCTAAAAGCAGAATGACTAGTCAAGAAATGATTTGATAGCAGCTCTAAGCTTGAGCTGCTTTTGATAGTGCCTTCTCATTAGCGGGTCAGACGATAACCAGTGTTCTACTAGGGCGCGCTCTTCCGCTGTAACCTCATCATCCATATAGGCGCTAAGTAGCTCAAATTTTTCGTGGCTGGTAAAATCCGCTGGTACACTCTGAGCACCTAAGGATCCATCTGTGGTTGCGTCCTGACATTGTTCAAGATGCGGTCTGCTCTTTTGGAGCACCTGGTGAAGTTTGGGGTTTGGGGCAGTCATGACTGGCTCATATTGGCGATCGCAATTGGCTGATCACAGGCAGCTTGACAGAGCAGCGCTAGCTCTCTACTACTGTTTGATATCACAGACAGACTGTAAACGTTGTCGGCAGGTCATACAAGCTCTTTAAAAATTTTCATTCCCCGTACATTTCTTTACACTCGCACAGAAAAGCGGGTGCAAAACGGGTGGGTCTACGCTGTAACCAGCACAACGCAACCACTCAGCGTCGTGGGCAATATTACGGGTATGATTTGTTCAATACTTTACTGAACGCTGTCATAAAGAGGTATTTTTTTAAGCAATAATGAACGCAATGGGTTGCGAAAATGTGGAAAAGTCATAGAGGCTTTTCCATCTGCCACAGCAAACAGCAGAGTACAGTCTACTGTTGACGCATCACTTAGCTTTACACATGGCAGGGATTGTAGCCATTCATAGTGGCGTAAGCTAATTGCAGGTTGCCGTATGTAACTTTACGTATTGAGAAAGGTGTCTTGATAATTGCAGCTGTTTTCCCAATGACGTGCACTTAGGACTGTATTCTCAGAACTGTAGTATTACCACTTATCGCTCACACTTTTTGCGCTCACGCACCTATGCAATACTTGGCAAAGGTCCATTCTAAATATTCACCAGGGACGACTCAGCTTCAGCTTTTGGCGATCAACCCCTCTGAGCATGTCTGGGAACTAATTACACCGAGTAAGATTGTAATTACCTCTCAGGAGGTGCCGTTCAACGAGCAGGTGTTGGTGCTCGTTGAAATGGAAAATGAAGATCAGGTCGTAACCATGAAGGATGCGACTGAGTGGGTGACAGATTTTGTGGCAGAGTACTTGACGCTGGGTCTAACGCCGAGAGGGTTAGAAGACGAGCTGGAGCGAGCAGAGCAGTGGCGACAATCTCTAACCCTGCAAAGCCAAGAAGTTCGTCGCCGGGCACTAGAGACAGCAGCACGGCGAGACGAAATTCAAAATTTAGAAAAACGCCTCAAGTTAGATCATGAGGCGTCTGAACAGAAAGATTAGCAAGTGATAGAAGGCTGATTCAGCGAGAGGGCTTCTAAGAGGGCTTCTAGGCTCTATGCACCGTTGCTTAGACACTGCTCTTTGGATAGCGCTCCCCTTAGCCAATTCTTCGTAACACTTCCCTAGCCACAAATATCCTGAAACTAGCTGCAATCACGTCTGAGGTAAGACGTCTTGTAGCAACGGTGCTAGCTCGTCCTTGAGCTGCCCAGCTCGGATAAATTCGGCGTAAGTATCTGACTCGATGGCCAACAGCTCATCGCGAACTTGCTCAGCGGCGTACTCTAGAATTTCTGGGTGCGATCGCTGCAACTTCACCAGATCCTCTTGAACTTCTTCCAGCTGTCCTTCTACTAGCGCAATCTGATATCGAGCAAACTCCTCGTCTACTTCCTGCCGCGTAATCAACTCTTTAAGCCGATCGAGCACTCGGTTGAGCGCAACGCGGTGAGCAATCAACTGGGTATGCTTTTGGCGGGTGGGCTGATCGCCTAGAAGATCTAGCCAGGACAGCAATGGCTGCGTGGTCAATCCCTGAACGAGCAAAGTAAAGAGCATCACTCCAAAGACAACAGAAATAATTTCTTCTCTTTGAGCCAGTGATTCTGGAACGCTCAGCGCTAGAGCGACAGCCACCGAGCCTCGAAGCCCGCCCCACCACAGAACGGATTGCCCAGGAATCGAAATATTTTCGCCGCTGGTCGCCGCATTACTGAGTAAGCCCAAGCCGTAAACGCTCACAGCGCGAGCCGCAATCATAATAAAAATGGCAATACCAATTGTTTCTGCATAGTCGATCAGATATTGGAAGCGAACCTGATCGCCGATTAGCAAAAACACAATGGAATTGACAAAGAATGCTAGAAATTCCCAAAACTCAGAGACCACAAGGCGCGTTCGCGGATTCATCCCGATACGTGAACCAAAATTGCCAAGTATTAGACCCGTGGTAACCACTGCAATCACCCCAGAGCCACCAACCTCTTCAGCGATGATGTAGGTGCCGTAGGCCGAAACCAGAGTGAGCGACTGCTCCACCAACGGGATGTCAAATCTTTGGGTTAGAAAGGAGATACCAAACCCAATCAGGCCACCTAGGCTGATGCCCAGACCTACAAAAAGGGCAAAGCGAGCAATGGTTACAGACGCATTGAACTGCTCCAAGCCAAGCGCAATGCCCAGCAGCAGATTAAAGGCTACAACGGCAACACCGTCGTTGAATAGGCTCTCGCCTTCCATAAGGGTGGTCAGCCTTTTATCAACACCGAGTTCGCGAAACAAAGCAGTCACAGAAACCGGATCGGTTGCTGAGAGGCTAGCCCCTACTAAGAGCGATGTCGCTAAAGAAGCGCCTGCAAGCTGTTGTAGACCAAAAACCAGACTCAAGACGCAGATAACAACGCCTATAACGGCATAGAGCAAGATAGGGATAATATCGCTCTTAAGCCGACTCCACTGGATATTCCAGGCAGCTTCAAACAAAAGTGGCGGTAAAAATATAAATAGAATTAATTCAGGTGATAGATTCACTAGGCGCACGTCTACGACGGCAAGACCAAGCCCCACGACAAGCAGTAAAAGCGTGTAGGGAATATTTCTTAGAATGCTGAAGACGCGTGAGAGAGTCGCAACGCCGAGTGAGACAGAGAGCACCAGCAAGAACTGGCGTAGATTTTCTTCGATTGCTTGGTTTTCTAAAGCGGGTTCTACCGCGACTGCTAGCCAGTGCATACGTTATTTACTATTGAGGGCTCTACCGTTAGGTCGCTTGAGGGCGAATAGTCAGGTTTACTATAGGGCCTGATGGCACAGATTTACCCTGCCTTTCGGATCGTTTCGGCCTGAGCCAGCAGGGAGTTAGCAAATGCGATCGCTTCCGTATCCGACTTCCCACCCGCCAGCTGAGCCAGCTCATCGCGACGCTCAGCCGTTTTACTCAACGGTGTCACCTTCACAATTGTGCGCTCTTCAGTATTGGCTGCTATGGGTTTAGAGTCTGTAGATTGGTCAACCTGCTTAGCCGCCTGTTTTCCACCGCGTTTTTTGGTAGCGGTGCTAGCTTTAGCAGGCTTTTGAGGCTCTGATTTAGCCTCAGCCGTCTCCAGCTGCGCAGCAACCTTAGCACGTGCTTTAACTTCTTCTGCGGCGACCGCTGCCACCGCTTCTGACGTTTTGCCTTTGGCCTTACGCTGACTGTCAGGCTTATCTGTCGGTAAGGTCACCACATGTTTGCCGACGTGGTAGTGGGCGTCGGCCATAGCAGCTACCAGCGGCTGGTGCGTCACACAAAGCACCTGATGCTCACGGCCTAGCTGATACAGCTTTTCAGCGATCGCCTGGGCCACTCGCCCTGAAACACCCACATCAATCTCATCAAACACCATCGTGCTGATTGGATCGACTTTAGAAAAACAGGCCTTCAGCGCCAGTAAAAACCGGCTCATTTCACCGCCAGAGGCAATTTCAATCAGCGGCTGCAGCGGTTCTCCTGGATTTGGACTAAAGACAAACGAAATTAAATCCGCACCGTGAGCCGCTGGCGGCTGGGATTGAATATCCACTTTAAACTTCACTCTTTCCATCGCCAGCGGCTTCAGCTGTGCCACTAGGTCGGACTCTAAACTTTTCGCAGCAGTTTGACGCAGCTTAGTGAGCTTGTCACAGCTAGCGAGCAGCTTCTTTTGCTTCTCCTGGTAGGCCGCCTCCAATTCCTCAACCGATTGGCCGTCCCCGCCCAAAGCAGCTAAGGACGCCTGGATACTTTGGTAATACTCAATCAGCTCTGGCAAGTCGCGGTTGTACTTGCGGCAGAGCTGCTTTAACTGAGAAATACGGGCATCGATTTCATCCAACCGCTCAGGGTCAGTTTCAATATTTTCGCCGTATACGTTCATCTGCCGCCCGGCTTCTTGCACCTGCGCTAGCGCGTCTGTCACCATCTCTAGAATCGGATTGACGGCCGGGTCGTAGCGCAGCATGTCGGTTAAAACACCTTCCGCGTCGCCGAGCATATCCGCACAGGCCGCACCGCCATCGTTTTCGTATAGGGTCTGATAAATTTGATAGCTCTGCTGCTGCAATTCTACGCTGTGACTGAGACGCTGATGCTCTATTTGCAGATCGTCTAGCTCGTTAGGATCTTCTAAGCCTGCCTCAGTAAATTCCTTATTTTCGAACTGAAACATATCTATCTGCTCGGCCCGCTGCCGATCAGCTTTGCGACGACTGTCCAAAATTTTCTTAGCCGCGCTGGCCGATTCATAGTCGGTTGCGACTTGCGATCGCACTTTCAGCAGCTGCGCATCGCCAAACCCGTCGAGCCAATCGCGCTGCAAATCCG
>ERZ1740058.640-NODE-640-length-24045-cov-30.295123_pt1 | contig 24045 bp, 16 predicted proteins | sample MGYA00581745_ERZ1740058 | MGnify/ENA primary metagenome ERZ1740058 (study PRJEB43018, sample SAMN04849742) | marine metagenome | isolation source: floating plastic debris | place: Pacific Ocean | collected 2008-08-30 | study: EMG produced TPA metagenomics... | reverse complement strand
CCATCGGGGTCGGAAGAGCCGCTGCCATCAAGGGTAACGGAATTACCTACGGTAGCTTGTAAATCTTGGCCGGCATTGGCTACCGGAGGCTCACCTACTGGTTCAGGATCATCTTCTTTACAAGCGATTACACCGAGGAAAAGAATAACCATCAATAAGCGAGTTAGTCCTTTTAAGGAATTTAAATTTTTCATAATAAGGAATTGGTTTACGTTTGGTTTTTGTCAGTTTAATGCTAGAAAATGTGAGGAGGTAAACATAATAGAAAAAATTTTTCATATTTGTTTACTTAGTAGGCGCGAATCTTATTAAGGGATAAAAATCGTTACCTACTTTACCCACACCAATTATGAAGCAAGATTCTCAGTATGATGATAAATTTGACCGCTACCTTCGGGATGAAATGGATGCGGAAGAACGGCAAGCCTTTGAAGATTTGCTGAACGAGGATGAAAGTCTAAAGGAGGAAGTGGATTTGCAGGAGGATATTACCGCCGGAATTGATCTTTTTGGCTCCGAAGAGTTGAAAAGACAATTACAGCAATCTGAGGAGTCAGCCACTGTCCCACTAACTTTTAGTCAGGAAAGATCTAAGGAGCAGCCTGATAAAACTAAGGCTGTTCGACCGCTGTATTTTGCACTGGCTACTGCTGCATCTTTTATATTAGTCATTGTCGCGGTTTGGCTGTTGAATCCTGGGGGATCTTCCCAGGATTTGTACGCAGCTTACTACGAGCCCTACCCGAATGTAGTGAACCCAGTAGAGCGCTCGGAAGGAGTACCAACTAATGCTGCTGGACAGGCTATGTATTACTACGAACAGGGTAATTACCAACAGGCGATTGCTCTCTTCACTCAGCAAATGCCTACGGATGTTGCCTACCAATTTTATTTAGGAGTCAGCTATTTAGGAGTGCAACAGCCTACTCAGGCTGAAGAAACGTTGCAAACTTTACTGTCTGATTCAGAAGGAGCGTTTTACGAGCCTGCTCTATGGTATATTAGTTTAGCTCGGTTAGCCAACAATCAGCCAGATGCGGCTAAAATTACTTTACAACAAGTAGTAGGATTTCAGGGAGAATATGCGGCAGATGCTCAAGCTTTGTTAGAGCAACTGTAGTTCCTTTGTCTTTTCTTCAAATAAGAGTCAAACAAAAAGTCACTCCCCAGAGGAAGTAGCTTTCGTATTAGTAGTTTCTATTTCTCCTATGGATTAGGCAATAATACCTGATCAATAACGTGGACGACCCCGCTGTTAGAGAGATAATCAAAGTCTACTACGTTAGCGGTTTCGGTAGCATCATTGGCATCGTCTACTGTTATGGTTGCGCCTTCTGCTCCGGGCACCAGCGTAATCGTTAGTGGGGTGCCATTGAGCGATGTAGTAGAAACTGACTCAGCTGCTGCTACATCGGCACTAAAGTTAATCCCCTCAAAAACGTGGGTTTGTAGCACGTTAGCAAGAAAAGTTGGGTCAAGTCGAGCGGCACTATCGATAGTAACCTCAATACCCGCAGCCTCAAAAGCAGCATCGGTCGGCATAAAAATAGTTTTATTAGTCCCTAAATCTGCTCCGCTTTCTTCCAAAGCTGTCTGGAAAATAGTGAAGGAGGCACTACTCAACCCATCAGCAAAATTTACCACATCTTCTATTGGTTCTGCCGGGCGCAGCACCCCACCGAGGAAAACAATACGCCCGTTACTGGCAGTAAGTCCCAAATCAGCGGCTACTACTCCATTCAGAAATAAGGTGTTATTGTCAATAGTGATGTAGAGCGGTTGACCTAGCAGGGTATTAATTGTCCGTCCAGCATTGGCAAAATCAGCATTTCCTTCTATTACGTGGTAGTCAATGGTATTTTCTGCATTCTCTTGAGAAGTAAAAAAGAAGTTATTGAAAGCATCATTCACTGGAGTAAGGAAGGTATTGGCACTAGCACCAGTTAATAATGACTGATATCCACGGTTAATAAACAGATTGTTTATCGTAGTAATACCGCCGAACAATCCCACAGTAGCGGTTAATCCGCCCACTGTACCAAAAGTGGAAGCTACACTAGGATTAGTTGTATTACCGGTAGTTAACGAAGGAGGTAATAACACTTCGTTCACTACGTGAATCACTCCATTGTTTGCCCGTAAATCTGGTGTTACTACGTAAGTCGGGCTGAGTTGGGTAGCCGCGTTTAACCGGATAGAGTCGCCTTCTAAAGTAGGAAAAATCTGAGCTAAGTCCAGCGTCGTAAGAGCCGAATCAATGTCGTCAGATTCATAGGTAGCATTAGGTACTAGGTGATAAAACAAAATATCAGATAAGATATTGGTAGAAAGCTCCCCCATTGACTCTAAGCCAATAGTATTTAGCAAATTAACAAAAGCCTCATTGTTAGGAGCGAAAATGGTATGCTCAGTAGTAGCTAAACGGTCGGCTAGTCCACCGCTGATAAAAGCAGCTAAACTATCTAGACCCTCAGTCTGGGTTAAAACTTCTACTAAATCTTCAGCAGGGCGAGGCGGCTCGCCATCTTCATCATCATTATTACACGAAACAACAAACGCTAATAAGGGTAGTAATAACCAAGTGGCCCATTGGGCAGAGTACATCTTTTGCATAGTAAAGTAAAAAGGTTATAAACGGCTCAATATACACTTTTTGCTAGTAGTTTGGGTAACTTCTAAACAAAAACTTAAAAAGTCGTCTTCTCCATGAGAATCAAATAGTAAATGTCGTTACCATGACTTCAATCGGTTTAGAAAGACCCGATCTTAAAGATAATAGTCTACCCGAATAAAAAAGAGAGGGTTCTACCTGAAAAGAGCATACTAAACCAAATTATTGTCCGTTACGGGAAAAACAGCCGCTAGAAGTTATTAGAATACGATATACTAGGGTTTTTAATTACCTGCTAGTTGAGCTGCCTGGCTCACCCAGTGTTTAAAAATATTGAAAATCCCGTAATCTGGGTGAGATCAATTATAAAAAGCTAATTAGTCTAGTAGATAGTATTTTGCTTATAATGATGTATTTTAGCTTTATCAAACCTTATCCTGAAAACGGCCCTAACCCTCAACCTTTAGATAGAATTAAAAATACCACGAAGAAACAATCATCGCGTATATGAATAAATCTTTACTCTTAGTCTTTACTCTTTTCTTATCGCTCTCTCTTTTTAATAGCTACGCCCAGGAACTTACCGTAACGGGAAGGGTGACTTCGGCCTCTGATAATTCAGCATTGCCCGGCGTAAACGTGACCCTGAGAGGAACTAATCGGGGAACCATCACTGATATTGATGGGAATTTTCGGTTGGCGGGCGATGCCAGCGATACCCTTATCTTCTCATTTATCGGATTCAATCCATTGGAAGTGCCTATCAATGGGCAGTCATCCCTAGATGTAAATCTACAAGAAGATGTACAGGAACTCAGTGAGGTTGTGGTTACTGGTTTCCAGGAAATTGAACGTAAGTTGTTCACTGGTTCCGCTGAGCGAATTGAAATGGCAGACATTCGTGCTCCGGGGATGGTAGATGCTAGCAGGATGCTGGAAGGGCAAGTAGCCGGGGTAACCGTAGAAAATGTATCGGGGACTTTTGGTACCGCCCCACGTATCAGGATTCGAGGAAACACCTCCATTAATGGTGATAACCAGCCATTGTGGGTAGTGGACGGAGTAATCTTAGAAGACCTGACCAATGTTACTGCGGATGATATTGTTACTGGTAATGCCAATACCGTATTGGCTTCGTCGGTGGCTGGATTGAATCCGGATGATATTGCCTCTTTTCAGGTATTGCGCGATGCATCGGCAACCGCTCTCTATGGTACTAGGGCTAAAAATGGCGTAATCGTCATTACTACTAAGCGAGGTAGGAGTGGTAAATTGCGGGTAAATTACTCAGGTAATTATTCGTTCCGGCTACGTCCAGGCTACGGACAGTTTGATATTCTCAACTCGGGAGATGAAATGTCCATTTACCGAGAGATGTATGAAAAAGGACTGATTGACATTACCACCTCGGTACGGGCTGAAAACTTTGGTCCGCTGGGTAAGATGTTTTCCCTAATTTCAGATCATGAGATTAATTGGGGACCTAACGGAACGCTAAACGAAGAGTTTCTAAACCAGTATGAAAATGCGAATACCGATTGGTTTGACGTGCTGTACCGCGATGTATCGCTTCAACAACAGCATTCGGTAAGCTTGACGGCGGGTAATGAAAACTACAACAGTTACTATTCATTTAGCTTTTTGAATGATAATGGACAAACCGTAGCGGACGGAGTGAGTCGCTTTGCGGGAACCGCTCGAAATAGCTTCTTTATATCAGATCGGTTCAATATGGATGTGAAGCTGACAGCTAGCTACCGCGATCAACAACTGCCCGGTAGTACTGACCGCGACTTTGATCCGATCACCGGGCGCTTTAGGCGAGACTTTGATATTAACCCATTTAGCTACGCCATTAATACGAGTCGGTCAATACGTCCGTATGATAGTAACGGAGACCTGGAATACTTTCGCCGAAATTACGCGCCCTTTAATATTCTGGAAGAGCTTAGTTTGAATTTTATAGATGTACGAGTAGCCGACATTGCAGCACAGACTGACCTAAACTTTAATATCCTGGATAATCTCACTGTCCGTAGTACTATTCAGGGACGCTATGCATCTACTAATCGCGAACACATTATTCATGAGCGTTCTAATCAGGCCGAGGCCTATCGGGCTGATGATACCCAATTCATTCAGGAAGCGAATCGGTTACTATTCCAAGATCCTGATGAGCCCGGTTCGCTTCCGAAAGTGGTTTTACCGGAAGGCGGATTTAACTATCTAGATGAGAGTGATTTGCTTAACTTTTATATTCGTAATAGTATTGAGTGGTCAGAGACCTTCGGGCAAAACCATAATGTAAACTTACTGGCGGGTCAGGAGATTAAATATACTGACCGCTCGTCTCGTAGTGCTGATGGTATCGGGGTAGTATATGAAAATGGTGGGGTTGTAAATACAGACCCGGATATTATTGAATTTCTCAACCGCCAGGGGGTAGACTTTTATTCCTTGTCTGAAGACCGAGAACGCTTTACGGGTTTGTTTCTGAACGGAGGATACTCATTTAAAGATCGTTACGTGGTCAATGGTACAGTGCGCTACGATGGCTCAAATCGTCTGGGGAAAAGCAGGGCGGCTCGCTACTTGCCTACCTGGAATGTGAGTGGAGCCTGGAATGTAGACCAGGAAACATTCTTCACCTTGCCTTCGGTAATTAGTTTTCTTAAACTTCGGGCTACTTACGGATTATCAGCCAACCTTGGGCCGGATGTAAGTGCTTTACTGAATCTACAATCAGATGTAACTCTAAGGCCTACTGATACGGAGTCTTTTTTGTTCATTGAAGATCTGGAAAATCAAGACTTAACTTGGGAGAAGCTTTATGAATTTAATGTAGGAATGGACTTCGGTCTATTTAATGATCGAGTTACTGGTACGGTTGATTACTTTGAGCGTAATTCCTTCGATTTGATTGGGGTACTGCAAACAAGTGGAATAGGAGGGGAAGCGTTTAAACTGGGTAACTTTGCTGATTTGGAATCCAATGGTTTTGAGTTTACCATCAATACGCTTAACTACTACGACGAAAACTTCTCTTGGACTACTAATTTTAACATCAGTTATGTCCCCGACCGAATCACCCGCTTTGATTTTAATCCCCGAGTAGCTGATGCTATCTCGGCGCAGGGAGCCGCAGTACTAGATGGAGCTCGTCGCGGTATTTACTCTACAAAATTTGCTGGCTTAGATGCTCGAGGTATTCCTACCTTCTTTGACCTTAACGGTGAGGTAGTATACGATTATGACCTACAACAGCGCGATAGTCTTCAGCAAATTCTTCAATACGAAGGCTCAGCAGAACCTCAGGGCGCGGGTGGCTTCACCAATGTGTTTACTTATAAAAACTGGTCGCTCAATGTATTGGTATCGTATCGGTTTGGCTATAAAATTCGCCTCAATGATGCCTTTGCCCCTCGCTATACTGACTTTAGCTCTTTTTCTCGTGATTTCGTAGATCGGTGGGTAGTACCGGGCGATGAGGAATTTACAGATATTCCAGTGATCCTGGATAACCAGATTTTAGCTGGTGACGTTACTGCCCAGCTCCGGAACTCTTATGATTTGTATAATAAGAGTTCGGTTAGAATAGCCGATGGCGATCATGTACGGCTCAAGACGGTACGTTTATCGTACAATATGCCCCAGTCGTGGGTAAGTAAGATTGGCGCGAGCACGGCTTCTCTAGGAGTAGAAGGCCAAAACCTACTATTATTGTATTCTGATGATCGCCTGAATGGGCAAGACCCTGAATTCTTCTCAGCAGGAGGGGTAGCATTTCCACAGCCCCGACAGGTGACAGTATCGTTAAACATTGGCTTTTAAGAAAATATGAAGTGTGACATGAGAAATAAAAAAACAATAAGTCCACAGCCAATAGTCTACGGTCGAAAGCTTATGACTCACAGTTTAAAACGTAAAATAAGTAATCTGTGGACGATAGACTACCGATTATGGACTATGATGTTGGGAATACTGTTGCTTTCGTCTTGCGATAACTACCTCGAGGAAACCCCCGATAACCGAGTTGATCTGAATACCTTAGACAAGGCTGCTCAGCTATTGACCAATGCTTACTCAGAGGGAGGGTACAATTTTGTAGAGTGGATGGGAGATATGGTTACTTTTACCCGGGGCACAGTAAAAGAAGATCAGCATATTCAGGCTTACGAGTGGCGCGATGTCGATGAGTTATTTCAAGATTCCCCTACATACTTCTGGAATCAGACCTACGAAGCCATTGCTCATGCTAATGAAGTATTAGCGGTAGTAGACCAGCTACCGGGTGATGAAGACCGTCGCCAAGCCGTAAAGGCTGAGGCATTGTTAGCTCGAGCCTACGGCCATTTTATGCTGGTAAACTTGTTTGCTAAGCACTACGATGAAGCCACCGCCTCCTCTGATCCGGGTATTCCCTATGTGCTCAGACCTGAAACTAACTTTATTGCGGAATATGAGCGAGCCTCTGTACAGCAGGTATATGATTTGGTGGAGGAAGACTTACTAGCCGGTTTAGAGTTAGTAGATGGGTCGTTTTATGCGAACTCCGGTAAGTATCATTTTACTCGTAATTCAGCACTAGCCTTTGCTTCTCGTTTCTACCTTTTTAAGCGGGATTTCCAAAATTGCATTGAATATAGTAGCCAGATATTAGGAAGTAGTCCTGAAGTGTTTGTGAGGGATTTAAACGCACTGCTGGAAGAGCGTATTAATACCGAAGACTACATCCGGCTTTATACTTCGCCGAGTGAGCCTAGCAATTTGCTGCTAATGCGTAAGGTGACTAACTTCCCAATAACTGTAGGCTTCTGGCCCGATGATAATATTTTTCGAGGAAGACTTTTCGAGAATAGCCCGTTTGATGCTACTGACCTACGAGCTGACCCAGCTTTTGTGCGGGGTGATAACGGAATTACTGCAACCCGCTTTGAGTTTTTATTTGAACGCAGTAGCCTTACCTCAAATGTTGGGTTTAACTATACGGTTATAACTCCTTTTAAGGGTGAAGAGGTGTTACTTAACAGAGCCGAGAGCTACGCGTTTTTGGGACAAATTGACGAGGCTTTGGCTGATTTACAAACCTTGTTAGACAAGCGATACGATACTCCGGTAGAAGCTGATTTTGAAACCATTGAGAATTTTATTGGAACGAACGACACCCGGGTGGCGATGATTCTATACATCGTAGAAGTAGAGCGACCAAAAGAATTTATCCACGAAGGCTTGCGTTGGTTTGATATAAAACGCTACGGAATACCAGTTACTCATGTTTTACAAGATGGCTCTGAAATTACACTAGCTGAAGAAGATAATCGGAAAATACTACAGATCCCTCAGGCTGCCCAAGATATTGGTGGTTTGTCGGCTAACCCTCGTTAACAGAAATTAAATTAGAAATGAAGAAAGTAACCATATACTTATTTTGCTTGCTACCCCTGCTCACAGTCTCTTGTTATGAAGAAGATCCGGTAGATAAGGATGTTAAGCAAGTGGAGCCCTCTACTGATGAAATTGACCAATTCATTCAAACAGAGTTCTTGGATAAATACGGCGTGGCGGTGCGTTACCGGTTTGTCGACCGTTATGTAGATCCTACCCGCCGGGTGGCTCCTCCCCGAAGAGAGCTAGTACAGCCAGTGTTAAACTTTCTGCAAGAATACTGGATTGAGCCGTACCTTGAGGTACAAAACGGAGAAGAGTTTTTTAAAGACCATGTGCCAGCCGAGATTGTGCTCCTTGGCTCCTTTATTTTTAACGACGATGGAACCGTAGTTTTAGGAACAGCCGATGCCGGAGCAAGAATTACGCTTACTGAAGTTAATAATGTAGATGAAAGTGATCCAGTATGGGTGATTCGGCAGCTAGGCACCATCTATCATGAGTTTGCCCATATTATTCATCAACGATATAACTTGCCAGCTAACTTCCAGCAAATCTCGCCCCAAGGGTATACTTCACTAGGCTCTTGGTTTACCTTAACGGATGATGAAGCCTTACGTCGGGGCTTTGTTTCCCCTTACGCTACCAGCACTTTCAATGAAGATTATGCTGAAACTGTGGCTTTCATATTATTTGATGATGACTTTTTCGATACCTACATAGAGGAAGATGAAGACTGTAACGATCCGGCTTGTGAAGAGCGTAATGAAGGCCGTACACTTATTCAGCAGAAGTTCAATTCGGTGATTGACCACTACCAACAAAGCACGGGGGTAGATTTATTAGAAGTGCGAGCTCGTATTCAAGAGAGACTATAATATGAAACGGATTTTAGGAGTATTATTTTTGATCAGTATATTATTGGCTTGCCGGGATGAAGAGCCAATATTTGAGAAAAGTGCTGATGAGCGAGTAGCGGAGGCTATTAGCGATTTGAATGCTAAGTTAACGGCGCCTGGTAATGGGTGGTTATTGCGGTATCGCCCAGAGAGTGAGTCAGGTGTTTATAATGTGTTACTTGATTTTAACGAAGATGGAACGGTAAATATCCAGACAGATTTTGGAGTGAACGACGGTGAGTTTTACGAGCAAACCATTACTTATCGGGTTGATAACTCACTAGGGTTAGAGCTGATTCTGGAGAACTACTCTTTCTTTAGTTTTTTGTTTGAGCAAAATGGCGCCTCGTTTCTGGCAGAATATGAGTTTAACTACATTAACGAAACCCCCGATGGAGATTTAGTTTTTCGCAGTAAATCTGACCCCTCATTACCCACTACACTAGTATTTCAGCCTGCCAACGAAGGAGATGAGAATCTACTAGGCAAAGATATAGCAAGAAACCTCAGTGCATTGTCTGAGAACTCTCCGGCACGATTTGCTTCTTCTTATCGGTTGCGCTTTACTGATCGTGACCTTACTTTTTACCTCAACTTCGATGATTTCCGTAGAACTCTCAACTTTAATTTCGTTTCTCCCGATGGTAGTGGAAATGGTCGAGAGCTAGATTTTAGCTCTCCCTACGTTATTCAGGGGAACGAAATTATTCTGGATCAGCCTCTGAGTGGAAGTTATTTTGGTCAGCAGGTAGAGATTGCCAATATTAGGTTTGGTTCTTTATCTGATATAAATCTTACTATTTGTGATAGTATGATAACTGCTAATCAGTACAGTGCGACAGTAAACTCAGCATCGGCAGTACTAGAAAACACCCTTTTTGATCCTAACGGAGCCAACGTACTTAATCAGGTAGATTTTTTCTTTAGTCTTAATAACAATATCTTCGGAGAGAACGGCTCATTGGGTCCCCAGATTGATCAGGATGTGGAAGGCTCACTAGCTATGCTTCTGTACTATGATGAAAGTGTTAACGATCCATTTTATGCTTTAGGTTTTTTTATTGTAAATGAGAATGGCTCAGTTACCCGGGCTTTACGCGAGTTCACTCCTACAATTACGGGTAATCGTTTACAGGTAGAGTATGCGCCAACATTCACTGTGCTACAGGATACTACCGGGGTTTTCAACGAAGAAAATATAGACAATTACCTGAATCTATTTGCTGAAGGAGATGGTGTGTATATTTATAAAATCACGGATGAAACCTACGAATTATACAATGCCTGCAGCGAAACTAGCTTTGTTTTCTTCCATAATTAAGCAAATACCTATCTTTAGGTTACTTTGGGCTTACTCAGAAAGTATTTCAATCTCTACCCGGATATTATTCTTTGACAATTGTGAATCATCAGGGTAGAGCATTTTTTTGCCTCCCCAACCCTCGGTTTCAATTCGGTCGCCTGAAATTCCTTTATGTTCTAGATAAGCTTTAATAGTTTCAGTTCGCAAGGCCGAAAGTTTAGTAGAGCTGACCCCCTTTTTCTTATGCTCCTTATTTTGAATCAGGTTAAAGAAGTTCTTGGATTCTGGAGAAAATTCATAGATAAATCCTCGTCCTGTTCCGTTAGTATGCCCATGCAGTTTAATTCGCATACTAGGCTGTTCTTCCAATGTATTCACTAGTTGATCAATCTCGTAACGGGAGCGTTCCCGCATAACTGAAGAGTTTCCGTAAAAGTACGTGTTGTACATAACTTGGATGTCTCCTTTCTTAAGGCGCTGTAAAGGCATATTCATTACCAGCGTATCACCTTCGTAGTGGGTTAGTTGCCAGATTGAATCAGTTGAGGAGATATTTAGAGGAAGATCAAACTGAGTCTTTTGATAACCTACGGCGTAGGGAGTAATCTGAAGTGCGCTATCTAAGACTGTGGTTTTGTCTACAACAAATACATCACCAGTAGCAACCTCGCCTACACTCTTGGAGCGAGCACCTTCCACGACCTTTACCGATGAAGCTATGGGTTTTTCATCACTATATCGGAAGGTATTAAATTTGACATACATGGTTGGTCTCTGATTTAGATCCTCACTTTTGTTCTCCTGTATACTCTCTCGTTCCTCAAGTCCCATTACTTCAGTTGCAGGAATTACGGGATGGGCAGGGATAGGTTCAGTGATTTTTTGAACTACTTCTGGCTTTTGAACATCATCAGTATCTGGTGTAGTTTCTACTGTATTTACCACTTCAGTATCCTTAGCAACAAAGACCCAAGCATCGCTAAACTCTTCATATTCGCGTACTTCTTCATAGGCATTTCGTATCTGCTCGGCTGAAGATGAGGAGACTGTATATACGTAAAAATAACCCGAGTGCGGATAAAATGCGTAATGGGCAGGCAGCCCCTTTTTTTCTACGTGGCTAGTGAATTTCTTAGCATTGTTTTCATATTCAAATACTCCAACTACTAAGTAAGTACCAGGTAGTATTATCTTGGGTTCTTCTTCATCGACAAAATGGCTAATCGGATAGGTTGAGCCGAAAGAAATAATACTGATTAAACTAATCAATAGTATCAGGATCATCCGATGAAATCTAGGAATAATAGTCATGATAACAGACAATTGTTTTTATTTTCAGTGCAATTGAAACCCCAACCTTGTATTTTTACCATGCAAAAGTCAGATAAACCTGTCAGATGTAAGGAAAAATGACCAGTAGAAGGCAAAAAATTTAACTTTAAAAATATGAAAAATGACTTTTCTAATATTTTTTACTTCAATCATTCATTGTTTAATATATTATCGGTATTAATTACGCTGGTACTAATTGCAGGGTGTAGTCCTGAAAAAGAAGAAAACAGGTTAAATTCTGTGCCAAATAAAGCCATTACTGGAGCTGACTTACGAGAACATATAAGCGTGCTGGCTTCTGATGAATTTGGTGGGCGTATGCCTTTCACTGAAGGGGAAAAGAAAACCATCGAATATCTAGAAAATGTATTCAATACTTTCGGGTTGGAACCTGGTAATGGTAACAGCTATTTTCAGGCAGTTCCTTTGGTAGAAATTGATGCACTTCCTCAAAAAATTATGAGTATTGCAGGAAAAGGAGAAACACTTGATCTTAATTATCGAGAAGACTTCGTAGCTCTGACCCGACGAGTGACTGATCGAGTAGAGGTAGAAAGTTCAGAACTGGTATTTTGTGGATTTGGTATTGTAGCTCCTGAGTACGGTTGGAACGACTACGAAGGGATAGATATGGCTGGAAAAACTGCCGTAGTGCTTGTAAATGACCCCGGATTTGGCACTACCGATAGCACGCTCTTCAAAGGAAATACGATGACGTACTATGGTCGTTGGACCTATAAATACGAAGAAGCTGCCCGCCAAGGAGCTGAGGGAGTGATCATTATTCATAATACAGCTCCAGCCGGCTACGCTTGGAATGTGGTGCAGAGTAGCTGGACGGGGAAAGCGTTGTATTTAAAGTCAGAAGATGGTAATCAGTCAAGGTGTGCTTTTGAAGGTTGGATTTCGCAGGCAATGGCTCGGCAAATAATGCAACTAGCAGGGATTGAAAACTACCTGGGGCAAGCCCGTAAATCTGACTTTCAACCGATCCCAATGGGGCTTTCGGTAAGTCTTTCTATGGATATAGCTTATCAAGAAGCTACTTCTCAAAATGTAATTGCCAAACGAACCGGTAGTAAACGTCCTGATGAATACATTATTTATTCTGCTCATTGGGATCATATCGGGATTGGGAAACCAGTTGATGGAGACTCAATTTATAATGGGGCTTTAGACAATGCCAGTGGTACTGCTGCAATGCTCGAAATTGCTGATGCCTTTAGCCAATTAGAAGAAGCCCCGGAGCGTACGGTTATATTTTTGGCAGTGACTGCCGAGGAGCAGGGCTTACTAGGTTCAGCCTACTATGCCGAAAACCCTATTTATCCGGTTAGTCGAACAGTAGCTAACATTAATATGGATGGTATTCATTTTCGAGGGGCAATGAAAGATCTGACAATTGTCGGCTACGGGCAGTCCGAACTAGATGAGTACGCGGAAGAAGCAGCTCAGGAGCAGGAACGTTACGTTATGCCTGACCCTAACGCTGAAAAAGGATATTTTTTCCGCTCTGACCATTTTAATTTTGCCAAAGTAGGTATTCCGGCTCTCTACGCTAGTGGAGAATACGAACAAGCTGAAAAAGGAGTGGAGTGGACCCAGGCTAAAATGGATGAGTGGACCCAGCGCGACTATCACCAACCCTCCGATGAGTACGTTGAGAGTGAATGGAATATGGCCGGTATGGTACAAGATGCTCAGTTGTTATTTAAAATAGGTTACCAACTTAGTAACGAGAAAACTTTTCCTGAATGGAAAGAAGGATCAGAGTTTAAATCTATCCGGGAGCAATCGCTCTTGAGTCGATAGCTAACAGTCACTAGTCTAATGTTCTCAAAGTTTAACTGTCGACCGTCAACTCAAAGCTGCAGACTATTTACTCACGTTGCTTGCTGCAAAGCAGAAAATTCGTAATTTTGCGGAACTTTTAGAATACCTTCTATCGTAAGGAAATTCTAGTATTTTACTATCATGTTTAATTAAACCACCTGGCTGATTGCTCTACGCTTGGGTGTGTACAAGAGCAAACTACATTTTATGGCAGATACGCAAGTACAAGAAGACTTTAATTGGGATCAGGTTGATACCAAAGGCTTTGGTGAAGATTATTCCGCAGAGGAAAAGGCCCGCATGGCCGAAATGTACGACGATACCCTTACTCAAATTAATGAGAAAGAAGTGGTATCTGGTACCATTGTAGGTATTAATGATCGTGACGTTATTTTAAACATTGGGTTTAAATCCGATGGATTGGTTTCTATTTCTGAGTTCCGCGACCTGGAAGATATAAAGGTAGGAGATGAAGTAGAAGTTTACATCGAGGAACAAGAAGATAAGCGAGGTCAGCTTATTCTATCTCGCAAGAAAGCGAAGATTGTTCGGGCTTGGGAGAAAATCCAGCACGCATTAGATTTTGACGAAGTGATTGAAGGTACGGTGAAGCGCCGTACTAAGGGAGGGTTGATTTGTGATATCTATGGGGTAGAGGCCTTCTTACCCGGTTCGCAAATTGACGTGAAGCCTATTCGCGACTTCGACGTTTTTGTAGGGAAGAAGATGGAAGTGAAAGTTGTGAAGATTAACTACGCTAATGACAACGTAGTTGTTTCTCACAAGGTACTGATCGAGAAAGACCTAGAAGAGCAGAAAGCTCGTATCCTCAACAACCTAGAAAAAGGACAAGTACTCGAGGGAGTTATAAAGAATATGACCAACTTTGGGGTATTTATCGATTTGGGTGGAGTGGACGGACTTCTACATATTACTGATATTTCTTGGGGGCGAATCAACCACCCTGAAGAAGTATTGAATCTGGATGAGAAGGTAAACATCGTAGTGCTGGATTTTGATGATGAGAAGAAGCGGATTTCACTAGGAATGAAGCAACTTACTCCTCATCCATGGGATTCGCTTGCTGAAGAAATTCAGGTAGGTAGTAAGGTGCATGGGAAGATTGTTAATGTAGCTGATTACGGTGCGTTCCTAGAAATTATGCCAGGTGTGGAAGGGCTAATCCACGTGTCTGAGATGTCATGGTCACAACACCTGCGTAATCCTCAGGACTTTATTAATATTGGTGATGAGTTAGATGCCGTAGTGCTGACCTTAGATCGTGAAGAGCGAAAAATGTCGCTCGGCATTAAGCAGCTTACGGAAGATCCGTGGACGAAGAATGACGTACTGACCAAATATGCTATTGGTACCACCCATAGCGGTATTGTGCGTAATCTGACCAACTTTGGTTTGTTCTTAGAACTAGAAGAAGGTATTGACGGATTGGTGCACGTTTCTGACCTGAGCTGGACGAAAAAGATCAAGCATCCTTCGGAATTTGTAAAAGTTGGTGAAGAGTTGCAAGTAAAGGTACTTGAGCTAGATGTAGACAATCGTCGTCTGGCACTTGGGCACAAGCAGCTAGAAGAAAACCCTTGGGATACTTTTGCCGATCTATTCCCAGTTGGTTCAGTCCATAAAGGTACCATCACCACTAAGATGGATAAAGGTGCTTTGGTTGAACTTCAGTACGGAATTGAAGGCTTTTCAGGTAATAAGCACTTAGTTAAAGAAGATGGTACTGAGCCAGAGACTGGCGAAGCACTAGACTTCCGAGTAGTTGACTTTTCTAAAGACGATAAGCGGATTGTACTTTCACATACAGCGACCTATCGGGAAGTTGAGGCTAAGAAGGCTACTACCAAATCCACTCGATCAGCTTCTTCCTCAAGTAGCAGCCCTAATGATGCAGAACGCTCTACATTAGGCGATTTGGAAGCTCTATCTAATCTGAAAGAGCAGATGAAGCAGGACGAAAAGTCAAGCAAATAACTAGATAAAATGGTCTTAGCAGGAAGGGTTTTATTCCCTTTCTGCTTTGATGAAGTACCGAAAACCTTTAGTTTTACGTTTTCTGGTAGCGTGGCCGAGTGGCTAGGCGGAGGTCTGCAAAACCTCTCACAGCGGTTCGAATCCGCTCGCTACCTCTTAAGCCCATAATTTTATGGGCTTTTTTTAATCTATTTACGCAACAGTCCGCACTCAAGTCCTAATAGTTGGTTCCATATTCCTCTTATTTATACTTTTTCTAAATTAGATTTAAGCACATAAGTGCCTGGACTAAGTAATTGATAATCAATTTATTAGTAGAAAATAAATAAACATTACATGAGTGAAGCCAAATTGCTTCAAATGTGTTTGAATATAAGCATTCCCGTATTACTTTTGTGAGGATTTAAACAAGGGATTATAATGAACGATTGTTGCTCAGATTTCCGAAAAATCACTTTTCTAACTTACCTTCTCCTACTACCAGCCTTTCTTGCGTTTTCTTGGACCGCCTCACTCGCTCAGGATGCAGCAGCTGACTCAACTGCCACTGAAGCATCAGGGGGAGGCGACGATGGAAGCGGAATACCCTCCAGTCCAGAAGCTATTGCTGAAGGCGAAAGTATCTTTAATAATAACTGTACTGTCTGCCACGCCATCAATCAAGTGGTAGTCGGACCGGCGCTAGCAGGGGTAGAGAATCGTTGGGAAAACCTAGAGACGTTGGTTGCCTTTATAAGTAACTCTCAAAAAGTTATTCAAGGGGGTAACGAGTATGCCGTGAACTTGTACAATGAGTACAACAAAACGTTAATGCCTGCCTTCTCGGACTATTCCGATGAGCAAATTCTAAATATCGTTGGCTACATTAAGGCCGAAGCAGCTAAACCAGCTCAAGCCGAGACACCCACTGGTGGTGGCGGTGAAGGAGGCGAACAGGTTGCTAGTGGTGGCGGAGGAATTCCGTCTGGCTATTTAACCGCTATCATTGTTGGTCTCCTCGTGGTACTAGTGCTTATCTTGTTAGTGTTAGTATTAATCATTTCGGTACTAACCCGATTCCTAAACCAGAAGCAAGATCTAGACGAAGCTGACCGGGAGGTTATCAACCAAAAAGTTGACGTTCAGAAAGTTGCCAAGAGTCGCCCGTTCATCGGGATCATGCTCTTTATCTTCTTGGCGATTACGGTGAAGTTAGTACTGGATGGTTTATACTCGGTAGGAGTACAGCAGGGTTATCAACCCAAGCAACCTATTCCATTCTCTCATGCTTTGCACGCTGGACAATACGAGATCGAGTGTCAGTATTGCCACACCGGGGTGATGAAAGCAAAATCAGCTAATATCCCTTCCGCTAACATTTGTATGAACTGCCACCAGCAGATTAAAACTGAATCGCCGCAAATCCAGAAAATCTACGCAGCAATAGACTTTGATCCTGAGACCCAAACCTACGGAGATAATCAGAAACCGATAGAGTGGGTGCGGATTCATAACTTGCCTGATCTCGCTTACTTCAATCATGCTCAGCACGTAAATGTGGGCGGTTTAGAGTGTCAGACCTGCCATGGTGAAATCCAGGAGATGGAGGTGGTGTATCAACAATCAGAACTAACTATGGGTTGGTGTATCAACTGCCACCGCGAAACCCAGGTGAATGCTGAAGACAACGCTTATTACGACAAACTACTAGAGCTACATAATACCGAAAACCCCAAAGAACCCATGAAAGTGGAAGACATTGGTGGATTAGAGTGCTCTAAATGCCATTACTAATAAAGAGATACATTAATAAATACAAACGTCGCCTGACGGTTTCTTATTTATGAAACAAACAAAAAAGCGATACTGGAAAGGGTTAGAAGAATTACGAAACGATCCTGAATTTGTAAAGCACGCTGATAAAGAGTTTCCGGAGTATTTACCCATGGAAGCCCAGTCGGAGCGTGAAGTTTCTAATCCTCGCCGTGATTTTTTAAAGATGATGGGCTTTGGTATCAGTGCCGCTACCCTAGCTGCCTGCGAAGCACCCATCCGAAAAGCCATTCCCTACGTAGTAAAACCCGTTGATGTTGACCCATCAATCCCTAACTACTACGCTTCCACTTATATGGATGGCGGTGATTATTGCAGTATCGTAGTAAAAACCCGCGAAGGTCGTCCGATAAAGATAGAAGGAAATAACCGTTCAGGCATTACCATGGGCGGAACTAATGCTCAGGTACAAGCATCCGTGCTTTCGCTCTACGATAAGCAGCGGTTGCAAGGGCCTATGATGGGTGGTCAGGCTGCTTCTTGGAGTGACTTAGACAAAGATATTCGTCAGAAACTGAGCAAAGGTGGAGCAATGGCTTTGGTGAGCTACACTATTCTTAGTCCTACTACCCAGAAAGCTATCGATGAACTACTGGCAGCGTATCCTGGTATGGAGCATGTACAGTATGATCCTATTTCTGCCGACGGAATTCTAGCTGCGAATCAGGCTTCTTTTGGTAAATCAGCCATTCCTGCCTATGATTTCGGTAAAGCTGATGTGATCGTAGGAGTTGGGGCTGATTTTCTAGGAACTTGGATTGCTCCTATTATATACTCCAAGCAGTATGCTAAAACTCGTAAAGTAAGTCAGCAAAAGAAAAATATGTCGCGACACTACCAGTTTGAGACGGCATTGTCGCTAACTGGGGCTAACGCTGATTATCGCTCGCAAATTAGACCTTCCCAAGAAGGTGCCGTAGTTGCTCAGCTATATAATCTGGTAGCTGCAAAAGCGGGAGGTACTCGGGTAAACGCACCTGAAGCTACCGATGTAAAATTCTTAGAAAAAGCTGCTAACGATCTACTGAGTGCCCGTGGGAAGTCATTGGTAGTATCGGGTTCTAATGACCCTGCGGTACAAGGCATGGTGAATGCCATCAATAACTTACTAGGTAACTATGGAGAAACCCTAGACATTGACAAGCCTGTACACTACCGAAAAGGAAATAACCAGGCGATGGAGCAAATGGCTCAGCGACTAGGGCAGGGGCAATTGAAAGGGGTGATTTTCTACAACTGTAATCCAGTTTATGATTTTCATCAGGGCGAGGTGATCGGTAGTGCCTTAGCAAACGCCGATATTAGTATTTCTACCTCTGACCGAGTTGATGAAACTACGGCATTGGTATCTCACGTTGCTCCCGATCATCATTATTTAGAGTCTTGGAACGATGCCATGCCTCAGCAAGGGCAGTTGAGTTTAACTCAGCCTACCATTACCCCTATTTTTAATACTCGTCAAGCCCAAAGCTCATTCTTAACTTGGGCGGGTAGTACTGAGACTGACTACTATACTTACTTACGTAATAACTGGCAAGCCACTGCTTACTCAGCGCAGAGCGGTACGGGTACCTTTGATATGTTCTGGGATAAGGCTCTGTATGACGGAGTTTTAGAAATAGCAATACCTACACCATCGGCTGATACAAGTACTGATGAAGCTACTGAAGAAATGATGGAAACGTCATTTATGGGTAATCCTGCTAGCCTTGCCTCTAGCATTAGCCAGAATTACGGTAGTACCGACAACGGTCTGGAAGTAGTATTCTATCAGAAAGTAGGAATTGGTAATGGGCGGCAGGCAAACAATCCTTGGTTGCAAGAAATGCCAGATCCAATCTCTAAAGCCTGCTGGGATAACTATGTAGCGATTCCTCAGAGTATGGCGCGGGAGCTAGGTTTGAAAATGAGTGAAGGAAAAACTCGCAAAGCTAAAGTTGTAATCGGAGAGAAATCCATTGAGCTTCCGGTGTTGGTTCAGCCAGGACAGGCACCAGGCACGATCAGTATTGCGCTAGGGTACGGGCGAACCCAAGCCGGGAAAGTGTCTGATGGTCTCGGGCAGAATATATATCCTATGCTTTCCAAGGTAAACGGTCACGTGGCCTACTATCAGACTGGGGTACAATTTGAATTGCTGGATGATGAGTACCGTATTGCCCAAACTCAGACGCACCAGACTTACATGGGGCGGGAGACGGTTATTCAGGATGCACTACTGTCAGAATATAAAGAGAATCCTAAAGCTGGGCGATATGAGTTTAAAGTAGAAACTTACGAAGGGAAGAAAGATCCTGATGAGATTTCACTTTGGCAAGGGCATAAATATCCTAATCACCACTGGGTGATGGCTATTGACCTTAATAGCTGCATCGGATGTGGTGCCTGTACCGTTGCTTGTCAGGTAGAAAATAATGTTCCGGTCGTAGGTCGTCAGGAGGTGATCAACCGCCGAGATATGCACTGGATACGGATTGACCGCTACTATAGTAGTGATGAGGAGCTGGTAGATGATCCGGATGCTACTAAATTGGAAATTGCTTCAGATAATCCGGAAGTGACTTTCCACCCCATGCTATGCCAGCAGTGTAATAATGCGCCTTGTGAAACGGTATGTCCAGTAGCAGCCACTACTCACAGCACGGAAGGGTTAAACCAGATGACTTATAACCGCTGTATCGGAACCCGCTACTGTGCTAATAACTGTCCTTACAAAGTGCGTCGCTTTAACTGGTTTAAGTACCACGATAACAAACAGTTTAGCGATGTGAATATGGCTATGAACGATGATTTGGGTAAAATGGTACTGAACCCGGATGTGACGGTGCGAGCTCGTGGAGTAATGGAAAAGTGTACGTTCTGCGTTCAGCGCATCCAGGCCGGAAAGCTGGAAGCTAAGAAAGCCGGACGACGGCCGATTGATGGTGAAATCAATACCGCTTGCGCTGAATCTTGCCCTACTGAGGCAATCACCTTCGGAGACTATAATGACGAAAACAGTAGCATATCACAATTAGTAGCTCAAGAGATGGATGGTCGTGCGTACAATGTTTTGCATGAAATTGGCGTACGCCCGAATATTTGGTATCTGACTAAGATCAGAAATCAGGATCAGCCAGAAGAAACTAACGCATAATTAAAATTTATTTTTATGGAAGTAACGTCCGCAGTACGAAAGCCTTTAGTGACCGGGGGGAAAACCGTTCATGATGTTACCGTAGATGTTTGCCGCCGAGTAGAGGAAAAACCTACCATTACTTGGTTTTTGGCCGTTGCCGTATCACTAGGATTATTAACGATTGGTCTTTACTCTGTATTCCGTACTGTTTGGGATGGAATTGGGATGTGGGGTTTGAATAAAACAGTAGGTTGGGCTTGGGATATTACCAACTTCGTATGGTGGGTAGGTATTGGTCACGCCGGAACGCTGATTTCGGCCATCTTACTATTGTTCCGTCAGCGCTGGAGAATGTCTATTAACCGGGCTGCGGAAGCAATGACAATCTTCGCTGTAATCTGTGCAGCCCTATTCCCAGTACTGCACATGGGACGTCCCTGGTTAGGGGCTTACTGGGCATTGCCACTACCCAATACGTTTGGTTCCCTGTGGGTAAACTTCAATTCTCCACTACTTTGGGATGTGTTTGCGATTAGTACTTACTTCACCGTTTCGCTTGTTTTCTGGTATATTGGTCTAATCCCTGATTTTGCTACTATCCGTGATCGAGCGCAGGGTATTATCTCTCGTACCATATATGGAGCCTTATCATTTGGTTGGAATGGCTCGGCTCGTACTTGGGAACGTTACGAATCGGTTGCCCTAATTCTGGCAGGTTTAGCAACTCCTTTGGTGCTCTCAGTACACACTATTGTATCATTTGACTTTGCTACTTCGGTTATTCCGGGTTGGCATACTACGATCTTCCCGCCATACTTTGTGGCAGGGGCGATCTTCTCGGGTTTTGCGATGGTACTCACGCTGATGCTGATTACCCGTAAAGTCTATAAACTGGAGGATTATATTACGATCAACCATATTGAGATGATGAACATTATCATCATCGTAACTGGATCAATAGTGGGTATCGCCTATATCACTGAGCTTTTCATGGCTTGGTACTCAGGGGTAGAGTATGAGCAGTATGCTTTCCTAAACCGGGCTACGGGGCCGTATTGGTGGGCGTACTGGACAATGATGACCTGTAATGTAATTTCGCCTCAGTTATTCTGGATTAAGAAGGTTAGAACAAGCATCGTAGCAACCTTCATTCTTTCTATTATCGTAAACATCGGAATGTGGTTTGAGCGATTTGTGATTATTGTAACCTCCCTACACCGCGACTATATTCCTTCATCCTGGGCGATGTTCCAGCCAACTATTTACGACTTAGGGGACTATATCTTCAGCATTGGCCTGTTCTTTACCTTATTCTTCTTATTTGCGAAGTTCTTCCCAGTAATCAATATGGCTGAGGTGAAGAGCATCATTAAGGCTACTTCGGAAAAACAGCCTGCGATGCGTAAGGCTGACACAACTACTCAGGAGGTAGAGGAGATGGCACCAACTACTTCAAAAAACTAACAATATGACCGCAGGAAATAAATTCTTAGTTGGCGTTTTTGATGACGACGACGTTTTGTTGAAAGCTGTTACTAAGGTACGAGAGTCAGGTATTCGTATTCACGAGTGCTACACTCCCTTTCCGGTACATGGGTTGGGAGATGCATTAGGCTACAAACGATCTAAGTTGCCTATCGCCGCTTTTATATTCGGAATGGTTGGAACCTCACTAGCCTTACTCATGCAGTTTTACATGATGGGGATTGACTGGCCGATGATCATCGGAGGAAAAGACTTCACTTCTATCGTTCCTTTCTTTCCTGTGACTTTCGAGTTAACAGTACTCTTATCAGCCTTAGGAATGGTAGGCACCTTCATGGTCATCAGTGACTTACGACCCTACGGAAAGGCCAAAATTTTTGATCTAAGGGCAACCGACGATAAGTTTATCATGGCCATTGATCTGGCAAAAAACAGTATTGATACTGCCGAAATCAAGCAAACCTTGGTGGGAGCCGGGGCAGTGGAAGTAAATGAAAAGCATAGCTAACAATATGAATCGACACTCAATCTACTCTCTGCTCATCCTGATTACAGTTTTGGCTGGATGCGATGCCGGAGGCGATTTTCAGGGACTGGAGTACGCGCCACAGATGTACCATTCTACCCCTTACGAACCACTCACTCAGATTACTGATACTACTGAGGGAATGTGGCTAAGCTCCTTAGATAATGGAGTGGGGGAATTTTACAACTCTAATCCCTACAATCCGCATAAAATGAACTCGCGGATTCCCCCTGCTAATACCGTGCGACGTAATCCTAATGATTTTTTGCCGTATCGCATTCCTTACGATAGCATTGAGTTGGCTGCTCTTATTCTTGAGAACCCACTTGATTCTACTGAAGCAGTTTTGGCCGAAGGAAGGACACTCTACACTAAGTTTTGCTACCCTTGCCACGGCGGAGCAGGACAGGGCGACGGTCCGGTAGGGAAAGTTTATTTGGGCGTTCCCGCTTACAATAAAGGGCGGTACGTAGATATGACAGAAGGACATATTTTTCATACGATTACTCATGGGAGAGGGCGCATGAATGCCCACGGCTCTCAAATAGATATTGCCGATCGATGGAAAATAGTACGCTACGTACAGACTTTGCAACAACAATAACTGATTAAAACAAACGCATGGCGACTCATACAAATTCGGAAACTGTACAAGAAGAGTACTTCCAGTTTACCAGCGGAATCAAAAAGCAACTCACAATTATCGGGGTTGTTGGAGCAGTTTTGTTTGTACTCGGAATATTATACCTGATGATTTGGGGGGGTGGCGGTCACGGACATGAGGCCGAAGTGGCTGGTGCAGCTGCTGAAGGAGCGCATGGTGAGCATGAGTTCCACTGGTACGAACGTCTGTTCACGAACTTGTGGATTAACAATGTGTACTTCACTGGACTAGCGGTAATTGGTTTGTTCTTCACCGCACTACAGTATGCGGCTCAAGCCGGTTGGTCAGCATCTATCAAGCGGATCCCGGAAGCTTTCGGGGCTTGGTTGCCCTATGCTGGTATTTTAATGGTGGGAGTATTTGTTGCAGCTTGGCTAAGTCATAGTAATTTGTTCCATTGGACACACAGCTATTTGTACGATGAGGCTGACCCTCGTTACGATGCAATTATTGCAGGAAAACAGGCTTATCTGAATATTCCGTTCTATCTCGGTCGGATGGTATTGTATTTTGTAATATGGTTTATGGGATACAAATACATTCGCAAAGAATCATTAGCTGAAGATAAATTAGGCGGTACAAGCCACTTTCACAAGTTGGTAAAGTACTCAACTATCTTTATCATCCTGTTTGCTGTTACTTCCTCAACCTCGGCTTGGGATTGGGTACTATCCATAGATACTCACTGGTTTAGTACTATGTTCGGTTGGTACGTTTTTGCTAGTTGGTTTGTGTCAGGTTTAGCAGCTACAACGCTGATTGTAGTGCGTTTGCGGGAAGCTGGCTACTTAACAATAATTAATTCCAGCCACCTGCACGATCTGGGAAAATTTGTATTTGCTTTCAGTATTTTTTGGGCTTATGTATGGTTTGGACAGTTTTTGTTAATCTACTACGCTAACATCCCTGAAGAAACCATTTACTTCGTAGAGCGGCTTAGCAGTGACTATTATTCTCCTATCTTTTTCATCAATTTAATCCTGAACTTCTTCTTTCCGTTTCTGGTTTTTATGACAAGAGATTCTAAACGGCATACAATATTTATTAAAGTCGTTTGCACCGTAGTGCTAGTCGGGCACTGG
>ERZ1740058.639-NODE-639-length-24074-cov-7.661435_pt1 | contig 24074 bp, 20 predicted proteins | sample MGYA00581745_ERZ1740058 | MGnify/ENA primary metagenome ERZ1740058 (study PRJEB43018, sample SAMN04849742) | marine metagenome | isolation source: floating plastic debris | place: Pacific Ocean | collected 2008-08-30 | study: EMG produced TPA metagenomics assembly... | reverse complement strand
CGGGATCCTCGCTCACGATGGTCGTACCCACGACGGCGGCGGGCATCAAGTCGGGCGTGAACTGGATGCGGCTGAACTGCAGGTGCAATGCCTCGCTCAGCGATCGAACCAGTAGCGTCTTGCCTAGCCCGGGTACGCCCTCCAGCAGCACATTGCCACCGGCGAACAGCGAGATGAGCACGGCATCGACGACATCGGTGTGACCGACGACGGCCTTGCCGACCTCCTCGCGCAGCCGCTTGAACTGCTCGCCGAAGCGTTGGCATGCTTCCTTTACGGCCTCGGGGGTCTGCATGTCTTCCTGTGCTGCCATTGTCACTGCTCCCTTCGGCCCGTGCGCCGACTACCGAGACTCTCGAGACTATCGATCTTCGATTTCATCCTGCGTGCGTCGCTTGGCCTTGAGCAGGCGCGACATGCCCTGTTCTTCTTCGCCCGCGGTCGAGGCTTCTGGGTGCTTCGTCTTCTTTGCTTGCTGGGGTTGGCCGTTGCCAGAGCCCTCGACCACACTTCCGTGCGAACGACGGAGCTCCTCTTCGCTGACCTCGAAGCGGGCCTTGGCGTTGGCGCGTTGCTCCTGGGCACGCATGGCGGCCCGAACCTTCTCGCTGGGTCCGTCGTCGGGACGAGTGAGCCGTTCCTTGGCCTTGGCCCGTGCCGCACGGAGCGCATCGATCTGCTGGGACTGTGTCTGCTTGGTTCCGCTGAGCGCGCGCTGCACAGAGCGGCCGATGCCGCGTACATCGATGCGGACGCGCCGCACGCCGACATCGAGCAAGAACAGACCAATCGCGATCATCGCGGTTGGCAGCCATACGCTGGTTAACGCGACGGGCATGTCCAGGCCGTCGCGCCGCCAGGGGTTGTTTTCTTCATCGGTAGCGTCGGTGCTGAGGACGCGACCGCCGGTCAGTTCGGCAACACGGCGCAGCAGCGCCTCATTCGTACGTGTCGCGCGGAACTCGTCGGCGAACGGGCGATCGATCGCGGCCCTGGCCGTCCCGCGCAGCCGCTGGCCGTCGTTGCCCGGCGCGTCGTAGTTGAGGCTCAGGAGGTATGAGCCAGATTGCTCGGTGTCGTACACACCCTCGTAGATGCCCGGCCCGGTCTGCTGCAGTGAGACGTCGATGCCGGTCCCATCGGGAGCTGCCAGCCGGCCGTTGAAGCTCGCGAAGTTCATGCGCTGGCCCGCGGCATCGGTTGCCTCGACGACGATACGGGTCCGGTCGCCCTCGCGGGTGGTGACCACGCGGACGTTGGCGTCGCCGCTCGCGCGCATCGTCCACCGGACGTGTTGCTCCCAAAACTGCTTGTAGTCGCCCCAGGCGAGCCACATCGGGTTCCAGCGGCTGAGTGCATCGCTCGTATATGTGATGACGCGCCCAAGGCCGTGCTGCCACTGGGCCATGATGGGGTCGTTCTCTTGGCCACGCATCGTGACGAGCGCCATCCCTTCGCGATCGCCCGCGACAACGTATCCGCTGAGCGGTGGCACGCCTCGGATGCCGCGCGAAGCCTCGGTGAGGCCCGGGGTGTAACCGGGGACGAACGGCGTGCCCTCCCACACGAGCGGCCGGCTGATGGTCTGGGCCTCTCGAACGAAGATCTCCGGTAGCTGTGCGCGGCTATTGGCGATGCTGACTGGGTAGTACCTCCCGCGGGTGGCGTTTGCGAGATCCTGCATGAGCGCATCGTTGCTGAAATCGCCGATCGTCACCGTAGAGATCGAAATGTTGCTACGCAGCGCGTTTCGAACGATGCTCGCGCGATCGCGTTCGTCCCACATGGTCTGGCCGTCGCTGAGCACGATGATGTGCTTCACGGCCGCAGAGGCATCCTGCAACTGCTCAAGCGCCATGACGAGCCCAGGTATCATGTTCGTGCCGCCACCGATTCGCATCCGCCGGATGGCCGAGGCGAAGCCGCTCCGATCGCTAACCTCGGCCAGTGGTACAACAAGCCCGGCGGAGGAATCGAATCGGATGACCGTGGCCAGATCACGCGACGACAAGGTGTTGATGCCCGCCATCGCGCCCTCTTTGGCGATGTCGAGCTGGCTCAGGCCAAGCCCGCCGACCGTGCCGCCCATCGAGCCCGAGGTATCGATGACGATCGCGATGGCGCCCCGGGGCAACTGACGCTTTTGTGGAGGGTCGAGCCGGATGGGCAACGCGTCTTCGAGCGGGCTGTTGATCCATCCGCCGGCTCCGAAGCTGTTCGGCCCGCCCAGCATCACCAGGCCACCCCCGACATCGTGCACGTACTGCCGGAGTTGGTCCATGCCCATGCGGCTGAAGTTCGCCGCCGGCTGGTTCATGAGGACAACCGCGTCGTACGCGCTGAGGCCCACGAGTGTGTCGGGAATGGCGGCCGCTGGTCGCGCCTCGACAAGTACGCCGGCGTCGCGTAACGCCCGTACGAATGGCTGCGCCGAGGGCGGATCCTCGACAAGCACGAGCACCTTGCCCTCGCCGGCAACAAAGGTCGTCGCAAGTGCGCGGTTGTTCTCCAGGATCGTGTCGCTGGCGACTGCCGTGTTTGGCTCGAACACCGCCTCGAATCGCAAGACCTCGGTCGAGGGCACTCGGATCGGCACGACAAACGTGTTCAGCCCGGCCTCGAGCGAAATCGGAACGCCGGGGCCGGGGCCTGCTGGGTCGATGTTGATGGCCGAACCGTTGGCTGTGATGGTGAGCGAGCCATCGGCGGGTGCATTGGCGCGCAAGGACACACGCAGGTTGGCGTTCTCTCCCATGCGCGCGGTAGCCGGGGCGAGAAGTTGCTCGACGATGACCTCCTGGTCATAGTCATAGCGGAGCGGCAGGACGTCGATTGGGATGCCCTGAGCCCGGGCGGAGCGTGCCTCGGCGAGGAGGTCGCCCGCGGTCTCGTTGCCGTCGCTCAGCAATACCACGCGATACGCCGCATCGTTCGGGCGTACGGCCAACGCGAGCCGGAGGGCTTCGGCAAGGTTTGTCTGATCGGTGCGGCCGGTGAAGGCCCGGTCGCCGTCGGGCGCCAGCGTGCGGGGCAGGCTCTCGATGATCGCCTCGCCCGCGGTCGCGATCACACCCACGCGGTCGGCGAACTCGCGACCCGACTCTGTCGCATCCGTGATGTACTGACGGGCAGCGCGCTGCACGGTTGTGGGCACGCTCCGGCTGAGGTCGACCACCGCCGTGACGGCGACTTCCTCGGCGGTGTCTCTGGTTGATGGGCGCGCCAACGCCGCGACGAGCAGGAGCAACACCAACAGCCGAACGATTAGGGCCACGCGCCGGCTCGCCGTCGCCATTCCAGACAGGCTCTTACGTCCGATGAGGATCGCGAGCGGCACGAGGGCGGCGAGCAACCAGAACCAACCGGGTTGGTCGAACGCCACGGGCCCGAGCGTGAGCCCCAGCGGCCACACGGTCAGCATCGGCGGCTCCTCGTCCGAGAATCCGCTCCCGGCTCGGCATGGACGTGGGGCGCTGGGCTCATGGCGTTGTGATTGGGTTCCTCGCAGGATGGGTGTCGGCAGAGCGCCTCTGGCAGACATGCTACCGGGAACCCGCCGTCAGGGTTCAGCAATGATGCTGTATCCGAGCAAATATCGAACAGGTCCTTCAAGAGTATTGCGATGCTGATCTCGTGTACTCGGGTGGATGAAACGAGTCCAAGCGTTCTCCCGTATACGCGACGAAGGCGCCGGGTGTGGCCTGGTGCCCACGTGGGTTCGTGGGAGGCATCTCGCCTCATCATGTGTATCCAAAGAGGAGTCGAGGTATGAAGAAGTTTGCTGCGCTATCGATCTTGGCCGTTCCTGCTGTGGCCTTGGCCCAGGTGACGGCGGTTGGACCGTTCACCGGGGATCTGCAGGAGGGCTTCGATGGTCTTCCCGGCGGATTCCCGCCGTCCCACCCCGTTTTTGACGGCACTGGTGAGATGATCAGCACCGGCGGTTCCATGCACACCACTACGGGTTGGGGCTTCCGCTGCACCATCCGCCCCTTCGAGGGCACCCGCCTGGCTGCCTCGGCGAGTGGCTTCGTCCGCTTCGAGTTCGACGAGGATGTTGGTTCGTTCGGTGGCTATTTTGGGACCAATGCGGATACCGCCGGCCCCGATGGCACCGCTCGCTTCTTCAACGCCGCCGGCGACCTCATCGGTGATGCCGTGATCGAACTCGCCGCCGACTGTGGCTGGACCTGGAATGGGTGGGAGTTTGATGAGGCCGTCACGGTCATCGAGGTTGAGGGCTCGCTCTTCGGTGGTGCCTTCGTTCAGATGGACGCCATGGAGCTCGGACTTGGCGCTGGTGGCGGTTGTGCTGTCGATCTTGACGGCGACGGCGAACTGACGCTGTTCGACTTCCTCGCGTTCCAGACCCTCTTCAGCGATGGTGACCTTGCCGCCGACTTCGACGGCGATGGCTCGCTGACCATCTTTGACTTCCTGGAGTTCCAGACCCAGTTCAGCGATGGCTGCGACTAACGGCCCGGGACTTTGGGCCGCTTAAGGGCCCGATAATCGGATCCTGCCAAGATTCCGCCGCCCCCGATTGTGGGGCGGTCTTTTATTTGGTGAAGCCCGGTGCGCGGATGTCCGAAATTCCTGGAGTCGATCACGGACCCAAAGCCAGGAGTTGATATGGACCCCGCGCGCATTACACCGTTCATCAAGAGTGTACAGAACGTCTTCGCGACCATGCTGCAGCTGCCGGTCGAGGTCGAAGATCCCCAGATCAAGCAGGGGAAGTCGGCCACGTATGACGTCACGGCGATCATCGGCATGAGCGGCGACTGCGTTGGCTCCGTCGTCTTGAGCTTCGAACAGGAGTCTGCCCTCCGCATCGTGGCGCTCTTTACGGGCACCGAAGCGAGCGTGGACTCGCCGGACTTTGCAGACGCGGTCGGAGAACTCGTGAACATGATTAGTGGTGGGGCCAAGGCGCTCTTCGAAGGACGCAAGGCATCCATTTCGACGCCCAGTGTTGTTCTTGGGTCGAATCACGTGGTGAGCACCCAGACAGATGTTCCCACAATCGTGTTGCCGTGTGTGACAGATTGTGGGCGGTTCGCGATCGAGATCGCGATCCAGGATCAGGTGGAGTCGGCGGACGCCGATTCCCAGTCGGCTGCCACGACCGCGTGAACCAGGACGTAGAGGAGCGATCCCATGAAGATCCTACTGGTAGATGATTCCAAGACCATGCGCAACATCCAGAAGTCGGTCCTCAGCCAGCTCGGTTACTCCGAGCTCGAAGAGGCCTGCGACGGACAGGACGCGCTGAGCAAGGTCAAGGCTTTCGATCCCGATCTCCTGCTCGTGGACTGGAACATGCCCAACATGGACGGCCTCAGCTTCGTCAAGGCGTACCGCCAGGACGACAAGACAACGCCGATCATCATGGTGACCACCGAGGCCGAGAAGAGCCGGGTCATCGAGGCCATCAAGGCCGGCGTGAACAACTACGTCGTGAAGCCCTTCACGCCTGATCTGCTGAGCCAGCGCATCCAGGAAACGCTCGAGAAGTGCGCCGCGGCCTAACCGCCACGAGCAACAAGGTCTTGGGCGTCCATGCGTACGGATGAGCTCGAAAAACTGATCAGGATCTCGGTCTGTGCGGACGGCCTCACGGCAACACTCACCGTGCAGGCCGGTGTCGACCCTGAAGAGCTCTCTGCGGATCTGGTGGGTGCCATCCTTGAGGGGCGTGGCGTACGCATTCCCGCGGAGATCAATCCCAGGGTCGATGAACTGAAGCGTCGGATCGCCGAGGCTCCCGAAGAAGAGATCGACATCATCATCGCCGAGGGCATCGCGCCCGTGCACGGCAAGGATGGCAGGTTTGACCTCGATCCCGAACTCTGCGACGATGAGCAGGCCAAGAAGCGCGAAGAGAGCGAAGCCGACGCCGACCACTACGGACGCTCGGCATTCCTCGTCGTCGAAGAAGGCCAGCGGATTGGCAAGGTCGTGCCGCACTCTGATGCAGAGGATGGTGTCGATGTGCGGGGCAAGACCATCAAGGCAACGCCTGCCCGGCCGTGCAAGGTCAAGTTTGACGAATCCCTGGACGTTGATGAGGACGGCACCGTCACCGCGCTGCGAAACGGACGGCTCGAGGTCGCGGCCGAGCGGGTCCGCATCCAGCCCGTCCTCGTCGTCCCAGAATCGGTCGACTTCAGCAGCGGCAACGTCGATTTCCCCGAGGATGTGCTTGTTCAGAAGGGCGTGCGCGACTGCTTCACGGTGCATGCGGGCGGTAGCCTCGAGATTGTCGAGCTCGTTGAAGCCGCGACCGTCAGCGCGAATGGCAGCATCCTCTTGCGACGCGGTATGGCGGGTCGCGGGAAGGGAGAGATCTCTGCCGGCGGTGATCTGGAAGCAAAGTATCTCGATGCAGTAAACGTGACAGTACAGAACGATCTCCGCGTCCAACGAGAATTAACGAACTGCACGACATATGTCGGGCGATGCATGCACGCCCAGTCTTGCAGCGTCGTGGGCGGCAAGTTGGATATTCGCTTCGGTGGCCAGGCACGCATGCTTGGGGGTGAAGCCGAGACCGAGACGCTGATCCGTCTCGGTGTGGATCCGAAGCTTGACGAGCAGGCAAGAGAACTCGAAGAGATCCTCCCGGTCGCACTGAATCGGCTGAATCAGGCAACGGTCGAGCTCGATCAGCTCAAAAAGATGGCGGCCAAGCTCACGCCAACGCAGGCAGAGTCGATGACGAGCCTCCAGTTTGAGATCATGACCGGGCAGACGAGGCTGAGCGCCATTCATGCGGCGATACAACAGATCTCCGAAGCCTACAAGCGATTGTCGAAGGCGACCCTGTCCGTTGACAAGAACATCATGCCCGGCGTCACGATCGTCATTGGGAACAAGTCGGCCGTTGTCCGCGAGCCGATCCGTGGGCCGGTCGAGGTATCGCTGGATGAGTCCGGCACGCTCGTGATGAAGCAGCCCTCCAGCGACAGTGTGATCCCGCTATCAACCAAGGCGAAGCTTGTGCCCGCAAGCGGTGTTGTCGATGTGGCCGAACTCGAGCGGCTACTCGATAACCCACTGTTTAATGAGGTCCGCGCGGCCGCATAGTGGTCGGCCGGACAGGGTTCTTGCCGCAGTATCGCCGCTGCGGCTGAATCACGTTCGCCGAGATGCCGATGACCCACGAGGAGCTGTTCGCACCTTGGATGGTGTGAGTGCGCACGCTCGCCGGGAGAACCTGCCATGCAGCGGTGGCCACAGATGCGTCCAGAACCCAGCGCCCCCGATCCTGACCAGAAGCGTCGGACCGGTCGCATTGCGCCCGAGGGATTCAAGTGCGATCTGGGCAAGGTACTCGATCTTTCGGCGGGCGGCCTGCGGATCTCGGGTCGTGGGCCGAAGCCGGGAGACGAAGGCGACGCGATCGCGTTCAAGCTCGACTGGGGCCTCGGCTCGATGGTATTCCAGGGAAGGGTCATGCGGCTCGAGCGCCGCGCGCTCTTCGGCTGGGTCGCGGGTGTGAGCTTCGAGAACCTGACGCCCGCGCACAAGCAGGCGCTCTCCAAAGCATCGATGCTCGCCGCGAGTGGCGAGATCACCGAGTGGCATCGAGCAGGCTAGCCGCCAGATCCTGGGCGCAGGCTCGCCAGGCTGCGCACGCGTCCATGACCTGATCACGCGAAACGCCCAGGTGGAAGACAGCGCGGACGCGGCCATCACCCTCAGAGAGCACGCCAGTACCGCGAGATTCGAGGCTTTGGGCGAACGCGTCCGCGGCCCGCATCTGTGTTTCAAGGGATTCGTCTGGTAGCATTCGGGCAAAGACGATGTTCGTCTGGACCGCCTGCGGATCGAGCACCATACCCGGTGACTCGCGGACTACCTCGGCCAGCATCCGTGCGTGCTCGTGGTCTTCGGCCAGCCGATCGATGTGATGATCGAGCGCGTGCAGGGCCGCGGCCGCCAGCACGCCGGCCTGCCGCATCGAGCCGCCGAGCAGCTTGCGCCAACGGCGGGCCAGGCCGATGGTGGTCCTATCGCCAACAAGAGCTGAGCCCACCGGTGCGCCGAGGCCTTTCGAGAAGCAAACGCTCACGGTGTTGGCCGGCTGGACGATCCTCGAGAGCGGCTCGCCGCTGGCCACTCCCGCGTTCCAAAGGCGTGCGCCATCGATGTGGAATCGGAGATCGAGTTCCTTGGCGGTGCTGCCGATGTCGTCGATCGCATCCAATGGCCAGACATGGCCGCCGCCCTTGTTATGCGTGTTTTCGATGCTGACCAATCGCGTGGGAGGGCAATGCTGGTCCTCGAAGCGGATGGCCCGGCGCAGCGTGAGGGGCGTGAACTCGCCGGAGTCTCCTGGCACGAGACGGATTGAGCAGCCCGCCACGGCCGCGTAGCCGCCGGTCTCCCAGTGGAAGATGTGGGCCTGCTCGTGGGCGACGATCTCGTCGCCGGGAGATGTCTGGGTCTTGATCGCCAGCAGGTTGGCCATCGTGCCGCTGGGCACAAAAATGGCAGCCGCTTTGCCGAGCATCTCCGCGACTCGAGCCTCGAGAGCGCGAACCGTTGGATCCCCCTCCTGGACGTCGTCGCCGACCTCGGCCTCGGCCATCGCCCTGCGCATCGCCTCTGTCGGCTTGGTGACCGTGTCGCTGCGGAGGTCGATTCTCGGTTCGTGAGATTGGGCCATCGATTGGTCTCCAGGGTCCTGGACTACGCGCCGTCGCGAGTGGGTGGGGCGGTCTCGAGCGGCTCCTCGCGGATGCGGTCACGAATCGTTGGGTCGCCCGCGAGCACGAAGAACGCAGCCGTACCGCAGGCAGCAATGAAGAAGCAGAGCGCATAGGTCCACGCGCCGGCGTGGTACCCGAAGCCCGAGCTGCTCGCAATCGTGTATACAGAAACGCCGATCATCGGTGCGAGGGCGCCACGGACGCCGGTAAGCGTGACGTGCACGCCCATGTACTGCGACTCACGGCCGGTCGGCGCGAAGTCCAGGTGCCCGAGATTCCAGGCCAGAACCCCGCCCGCGAAGGCGATGCCCTTGGCCACCGCCGCCACGCCGCCGAGCCACAGCATGTCCCAGTACACGCCGACGACCATCAGCGAGAGATTGATCAGGAACACCCAGCTGTGGATCGTGCGGAACCGGACGATGTGTGTGTGGTCGAGCAGTCGCGCCCAGATCGGGATGAACACCGGCATGAGACCCAACGGGATCGAGCTCGCAATCAAGATGCCCGCGAGGTAGCCCAGCTCGAATTGCTCCCGGAGAACCAGCACGAGCGGCGCCATCGCCATCATGTTGCCCATGCCAAGCAGGAACTGGGCCGCCATAAAGCGCGCAAATGGGCGGTCGTCGTGCAGCGTGCGCACCACGGACCACGGATTCAGCGACACGGTCCTCGCGACATCGCCCTTGCGCTCGCCGGCCAGTAGCGCCGTCTCGTGGCGGACACGGATTTTTGAATAGTGCCAGATCCCGATGCCCGCGAGCACGGCTCCGATCGGCAGCATGATGCGGAATGCGCGCTCGTCGGCGTCCATCGCCTGACCCAGCCCCAGGCCGAGCAAGGCGAGCGACATCACCTGGATCGTTGCGAACTTGCCCGTGATCTGCGCGCGCACGTCGCGGCGGTAGTTGTACCGCCACACGGTCGACCGGATCGTGACCAGCCCGGCCCACGCCATCCGACCGGCGACGACGGCCAGCGTGGTCAATACGAGGCCGAGGCTGGTTCTCGGGCTCGCGGCAATGACGAGCACCATCGCGAGCAGTCCGATCTGCAGGCCGTTCATGAACGGGATCTTGCGTACGCCGTGGCTGAGCTTGACCCACATGAAGCTCGTGATGTTGGCCATCGCCGGAGCCGCGGCGAGCACACCGACGGCTAGGTTCAGCCAGATCGCCGGCACGCGACCCTCGTAGGCCACACGCACCAGCACGCTGACGATCGCCCCCTCGGTAGCCGCCAGCGCGAAGGGCAGGAAGACGGCGGCCAGCGCCTCGCGCCGGTAATTCGCCCGGGCCATCTGCGGCACCGACTCGGGCAGGAAGCTCCACAGCACCCGCATCGCCATCGAGCGCGACGCACGAGAGGGTGCTGACGGCTCGGTTTGTATCGATGGGGTCGCGGACGCTGGTGGGGGGCTCACCAATCATTGTGGCCCGGATTCCATCCAAGGCAAGCCCATACGGGCGGACCCCACGAACGTGTGCCGATGAACAACTAGGGGCTGTTGCCTTCTACAATGACGCTTGGCCTTCGATCGGGGGCCGAACATGCCATTTCGCGCCCCAACCATGGGCCCTCTCGGCCCGCCACGGACGCCACGCTCCTTATGACGCCACAGATCCGCAACTTCTCCATCATCGCCCACATCGACCACGGCAAGAGCACGCTGGCCGATCGGCTGCTGCAGGCCACGAATGCCGTGAGTGAGCGCGAGCGCCGCGAGCAGACGCTCGACAACATGGAGCTCGAGCGCGAGCGGGGCATCACCATCAAGGCATCGTCGGTCACCGTCATGCACGAGCACGAGGGCACGCCCTACATGCTCAACTTCATCGACACGCCGGGCCACGTCGACTTCGGGTACGAGGTCAGCCGCGCACTCAAGGCGTGCGAGGGCGCGATCCTCGTGGTCGATGCCAGCCAGGGCGTCGAGGCCCAGACCATCGTCAACGCGTACCTCGCGGTCGCCCAGGATCTTGAGATCGTGCCCGTCCTCAACAAGATCGACCTTCCCGGCGCTCGGCCCGACGAGATCGCCATGGAGGTCGAGCAGGCGCTCGGGTTCCCGGCCGAAGAGTGCCTGCGTGTCTCGGCCAAGTCCGGCATCGGCATCCCCGATCTGCTCGACGCGATCTGCGAGCGTTTGCCCGCCCCGCGCGAGAGCGAGATGAAGCAGACGCGGGCGCTCATCTTCGATGCCGTGTACGACGACTACCGCGGCGTCATCGTCTACATCCGCCTCTTCGACGGCACGCTCAAGGTGGGCGACAAGATCCGCATGATGGGCCTCGGACGAACGTTCGCCGTCACCGAGCTGGGCAAGTACACGCCCAAGCCCACCAAGTGCAAGGAGCTGCGCGCGGGCGAGACGGGCTACCTCATCGCCGCGATCAAGACGCTCGGAGACGTCCGCGTCGGCGACACCATCACGCTGGACATCGACCCGGCCGAGGAACCGCTCGAGGGCTACGAGCCGCCGCGCCAGATGGTCTTCTGCGACTTCTATCCGGCGACCAGCGAGAAGAAAGGCAACGACTTCGAGAGCCTGCGCGAGGCGATCGAGAAGCTGAGCCTCAACGACGCGGCGTTCACCTTCCAGCCCGTGCACAGCGAGGCGCTGGGCTTCGGCTACCGCTGCGGCTTCCTGGGCCTGTTGCACATGGACATCATTCAGGAACGCCTCGAGCGCGAGGGCGGCGTCGAGGTCGTGCAGACGGCGCCGACCGTGAGCTACCTGGTCGACATCCGCACCAAGGGCGGCGAGCGCGACACCGTCGAGGTGCACAACCCGGCCGACCTTCCCGACCCTTCGATGATCCTGGCGATCCGCGAGCCGATCTGTAAGGTCGAGATCATGACGCCCAAGGAATACATCGGCGACATCATGACGCTTTGCCTGGGCCGCCGCGGGCTCTACAAGAACCAGCAGTTCATCAGCGAGACGCGCGAACTGCTGACCTTCGAGATCCCGCTGGCCGAGATCATCTACGACTTCTACGACAAGCTCAAGAGCATGACCAGCGGCTACGCCACCATGGACTACGAGATCGACCGGTACGAGGAGGACCGCCTCGTCAAGGTCGACATCCTCATCAACGGCGATCCGGTCGAGGCCCTCGCCTTGATCGCCCACAAGGAGCGCAGCGAGCAGCGGGGGAGGCAATTGCTCGTGAAGCTCCGCAAGCAGATCCCACGCCACCAGTTCGAGATCCCGCTCCAGGCCGCCATCGGCGGCAAGATCATCGCCCGCGAGACCATCAAGGGCTTCCGCAAGGACGTGACCGCCAAGTGCTACGGCGGCGACGTCAGCCGCAAGCGCAAGCTGCTCGAAGCCCAGAAGAAGGGCAAGGAGCGGATGAAAAGCGTCGGTAGCGTGAGCATCCCGCAGACCGCGTTCATGGCGGTGTTGGATACGAGTGAGGATTAGTCAACTTGCCCGAGCCCATCACTACTGCCGATCTGTGGGATTTCGCAAGAGAGAGTGTTAAAGACAAAGGCTCGGAGTGGGAAGGGGCCCTTGACGCGATCGGCTTGCTCCACGATGCGGACTTTCCGCCGTATGACGCGACACCCCTCAACTGCAGGGTGTTCGCGACGACTGGAGGCAACGGCACTCACTTTGCCGCCCTCGACACTCCGGGCGAACCAATCGTCATGGTCGTGCCAATGGCTTTCGATCGACCACACATCGTGGTAGGCGAGAGCTTGCGCGAGTTTTTGTGCCTCGGATGCGAGTGCGGGTACTTTGGGCTTGAGCAGCTCGTGTACGACTGGACAGGCACGATCGAGTGGATCAACGATCCCGAATCGTCGCATCAGTATCCGGAGGAACTGAGATTGCTCGGCGAATTGCGACGGCGTTTTGAGCTCGAGCCTCTTGCCGATCCACACGGTCGTCTCAAGGAACTGCAGCGCCAGTATCGGAGTTGCATCGTGGCGCGGACCGAGAATGGTCAGAAATGACCGCCCTGCTTGAGACCATCCTCTACACCCCCGACCCCATCGCCACCGCCCGCTTCTACGCGGACGTCATCGGCTTGCGGCTCCTCGAAGAGCCCAGCGAGCGTATGGCGGCGCTTCGGGTGAGCGAGGCGTCGGTGTTGCTGCTGTTCGAGCCGGAGTGGTCCGGCCGGCCGGGGCGTGATGTGCCCAGCCACGGCGCGACTGGGCCTGGACACGTCGCGTTCCGCGTGGACGACCTCGACGCGTGGCCCGAGCGACTGGCGAAGCACGGCGTCGAGATCGAGCAGCGGGTCAGGTGGCCGACTGGGTTCTTCAGGGCGGGGCGATCGATCTACTTTCGAGATCCGGCCGGGAACTCCGTTGAGCTCCTGGACGCGGACATCTGGCCCGAGTGAGCCTCGTCGGATGTCCGGGCGAAGTCTCGCCGCTAACCGATAGAAACTGGGAGCAAATCGGAGTCGAACAGGCCTCCGGCTACACTGCGCCGAGTCCGCATCACGGAGTACCCCTACCGCGTGCACGACGACGAACCCCAACTCATCGAGCGAGCCAAGGCAGGCGATGGGTCGGCGGCGGCCGAGGTCGTCGAGCGGTACCAGCGGCGGATCTACACGCTGTGCGTCCGCGTGCTGGGCGACGTCGACGCGGCCGAGGAGCTGACCCAGGAGACGCTGATCAAGGCGTTGACCGGTTTGGAGAAGTTCGACGGCCGGGCAAGCCTCTCCACCTGGCTGCACCGCATCGCGACTAACGCTTGCTACTCCCGGATGCGTTCGGATCGTGTCCGGGCCAAATCCCGCGTGCCTTGGCCCGAAAGCGGGGAACTTCCGGTCCCCAGCCGCGTCCAAGGTGGTGAGGACGCGCTTGATGCGCGGCGTCGCCGCCAGACGGTCGCGGTGGCGCTCGATCGGATCAACGCCGAGCACAGGGTGGTGCTCGTGCTGAGGGATGTCCAAGGGATGGAGTACGAGCAGCTTTCCGAGGTCCTGGGCGTGCCCGTGGGCACCATCAAGAGCCGGCTCTTCCGGGCCCGTGCGGCCCTGCGTGAGGCCATCGAGCGGCTCGAGTCTTCATCTCAGCACACGGACCAGCAGCCTAAACGAGGAACGCGGTGATCGGCGGAACGTTCGATTTCGATGCCCTGCCCAACGGCCTGAGCGAGGCCGACCTGCTCGCGTGGGTTGAGGCGGACGCTCGCGCGCGTGCCGAGCACGCCCCCGGCTCATCGCTCGATCGTGTCTCGCGCGCAATCGAGGCAGATCCGGGTTTGGGTGCGCAGCTCGAATCGATGCGGGTGGATCGTGCGGCCCTTGGTTCGCTCGAAACACCCGCGCCGCCGATGACACTGGCGCAGAGCGTGCTCGAGGAGCACGAGCGGCAGGCGTTGCTCGCGTTGTCCGATATGGCCGCGATGGGGCCGCGTGCATTGGAGCAGCAGGTCGACATCGATGAGCCGTTGTCGTTCGCCTCGTTTCCCTCATGGTTCAAGCCCGCGCTCGCGAGCGCGGCCGTTCTCGCGCTCGCGATTGCCGCATGGCAGTTGATCCCGCTGGCACTGCCGCGATCGGGCCCTGGGCTGCCCGCACCGACGACGGGCGTCCCAAGCGATCTCGCCGACGCGAGCGGAGACGGCGGAACCGTCGAGCCGGCTCCATTCACGATCGAGCCCATCGAGCAGGCCCCGGTTCTGGCTGCCGAACCTCTGGCCACGGTGCCAACGATCGCCAGCGTTCCTGAGCCACGCCCTGCGGACGTGTTGGCCGCACGCTTGGAGATGCCGACCGAGCGCGCGCTCGAGATGGCACGAAGCGGCCGCTTGATGGTGGTGGTCGGTGTCGACCGTCTCGAGCCCGTGCAGGACGCCATCACGACGCTTTCGAGGATGCCCATCGAGTCGACCTGGCGACTGGAGGCCCCGGCTGTTGAACTCGTGGCGGCTCTCACCGAGCCCGCCATGTTGCGTCACAGCGGGATCTACAGCGATCGATCTGGACCGCTGGTTGCCGATCGCGACGGACCGCTCGGTCGGCTCGAGGTGATCCTGGCCGCGACGCCAACCGTTCATGTTGCCCAAGTGTCGAACTCACCAGAGGCGCTGCTCGGGCTGCTCGATGTGCTCGACTTGCTGGGCACCGAAGCGCGCGTGTTCGTCACCGATGCGTCGATGCCCACGGCGGGCTCGATGCCCCCGCCCTTGAACTCGGATGTGTTGCTGTGGTGGGATGCCGACCCGGCTTCGTGGGAGCCCTGGACGGCGATCCCGGTGCGGTTCATCGAACAGCGTTAGCCCGTCGCCGAGTGAACCGAGCAGCTATCGCTCGGGGAGGTATGCGGTGCTCTTCCGCGGCCACCTGTTTTGTTTCATCATCCGATTGATCTGAGGATCCGCGAGGTACATGCGTACCGCGTCCTCGGGCAGCGATCGTTGCTGCTCGCTCGGTGCTGATGTCGTGCTGCGCTCCTCGAGTTCCTTGGATGATCCGTGGTAGTGCCCTTCGGTATACTGAACGGCGGCCTCGATCTGCGCACGTTCGGCCCGAATGCCCCAAGCCTTGAACAGCCTCGTGAAGAACCGCCTGGGTTTGCTACGAAAGAGCTCGAACGTCATCGGTTGCTTCGAAGCGTTCCAGTTTTCGGCGAACGCCTTGTAGTGGTCGAGTTCGAAATTGGGGCGAAGGGCGTCGGTCCAGCCGCGGGCGTACAAGCTATTGAGGCGGGTCAACGGATTGCGCGCCAACCACACGGCCCGGTGCTCGGGGAACGCTCGAACGAACTGCGCGGGTGGAGGTCGGAGGTGGGGGTGCTTGACGACGAGCGTGTCGCTCCCATCGGCGATCTCACGAAGAACGCGATCGGCGAGCGCGATCGTGCTTGGATCTTCCAGCATGCACTGGCCGGCGAGGTGGGCCGTCACGAGCTCCGCTTGGCTCGGGGGGTAGTTGTATGGCTCGCCGGTTCGGTCCCAGGGCCCGAGCGGCTCGTCGGCTACCGGGCAGTCCAACGCGTGGGCCGCGGCGTAGGCCGTGACGGAAGAGCCGCTCCGCGGCAGCGAGAAGATCCAGAAGACGCGCATCGCCGAGTTGTAGGCCGTCCGCTTCGCATGCAGGGGTTCTCAGCCATTGCTTTGCCGGTGTCGTAAGACGGCATCGGCGACCGCGAGGTCGATTGCGTCGTCGATATCGATGACGTCCCCCGGCTTCGTTGCGATTCCGCGATGGTCCCGGCCCAGAAACGCGTGCGGGTTGTCCGGCCGTTCGACCGCTGCATCCAGGCACGACCGACGCACGACGATCACCCCGCCATCCGGGACGTACGCGGGAGGCAACTCCTGGCGTCGATAGACGCCGCCGAAGAGCGTGTCGCCTTCCCATGGCTGGACGGTACCGTCGCCTGACAAACGAGCCGTCCACATCGGATGGTGCTTGCCAACTTCGGAATAACTCTGCACGCTGTCGCACCCGCTGTCGCGAAACAACTCGATGGCACGAGCCAGCAGGTCTGTGGGACGAACCGGCACATTGCCGTAAAGCAAAACCACCGCTGCATCATGTGGAATAGCCGCGTGCTGGTCTGCCTGTGCTACGGCCGCCCGGGCAGCGTCATCGACGCGCGCGGTTGCCGTGGCAAGTTCCGGTTCTCGCGGCCAGTGCTCGATGCCGGCGTCGATGGCGAGGCGAGCAACTTCCTTATCATCCGTTGATACGCCGATACGCGTGATACCGGAGCAGGTCCTGGCGTGATCGATCGTCCACGCGACGCACGGCCGTCCGGCGACCGGAGCCCGGTTCTTGCCTGGAAGCCCTTGGCTTCCCGCGCGAGCGAGAATGACCGCGATGGCATGGGTGGACGAAGCCATCGCCGGTCAGGCCGGGGCCGCCGGCTGCGTGACCCCGCTTGCTTCGGTGCGGCGATCCTCGCGATCGAGCCGGTATCGGGCGCGCTCGGGGAGTGGTAGGGCGGAAAGGCGTGAGGCTTCCTCATCCGTGTCTGCGTCGATCACTGCGCTGCCAAACGACATGATCGCCGTGTCATACTGCTCAAGCAGTGTCGGCAGCATCGCCTCGTTGCGGCGCAAACGCGGGACGATCCACGGCGTGCCCATCCCCCGGCCCGGCACCTCCGGAAACTCCTCCAGCGCTGGCGGGAAATCCGGATCGGTGACATCGATGCTGATGATGTCGACCTCGCTGGACTGCAGTCGATCGATCTCGTCTTGGCCCCACGCGAGCGGGGTGCGGATATGCACGCAAGCCGTGCTGCTCGATCGCAGTTCTTGGGCGAGGCTCGCCGCGGAGTGCGTGAACCCGCACGCTTCACAATCGAGCGTGATCGCAGAATCGCCTGCCCCTCGCGCAAACGCGAGCACCCGCGACCGCAGCTCCTCATCGGGTTCGTCGGCGAGGATGGCCCGAAGATGGGTGGGGCGTTGGGGCGATTGCTCCGCGAGATCCTTCAGCATCGGGAGCACGCTGTTTCCTCGCGCTGCTTCGAGAATCGCTGGGTGGAACGCGAATCGTCGATCGTCGCTATCGATCACGAGGCGGCGACCAAGATCACGAAGCTCCGGATCAACCGAGACACAGATCTCTCGTGCGATCGGGTCCGGGCGTGGCACGTGCGGCGCATAGGCCAGGAGGCCACCGATGCTGGCCAGAGGCCCGGCCTCGAGGTTGTTCGCGACCTCGGCGATCGCCGGGCGGGCGAGTGCGCACGCGGCGATGCCCGCGGGGGCCTGAGCAAACGCCACGTGCCGGGCCTCTGGATCGACGAGGAGTCGTTCCGCGACGCGATCTGTCAATGCGGGATCTACCAGGCACCAGTCCGCCCCGAGTACGAGCAGCCCCGGTGCGGCGAGGTCATCTATGAGGGCTAGAGAAGCCGCTGGATCGAAGACCTCATCGAACGCCGTGAGCGAGGCCAACCCGCCGCGGAAGCTCGCTGGCGAGAGCGCGCGCGCGGCTCCGATCGCCCTTCGACGGAAGTTCAGTCCTTTGCTTGCCGGTTCGACACGCGCCGCCAGCGAATCCGGCAGCCGCGCCGCGACGGCCTTGCCAGCGTCGGTATCGGTGCAAATCAAGACGATGTCGGAGACCCGCTCGCATTGAGCGACAGCGCGGACTGTCACTTCTGCCAGCGACAAGCCTTCGATGGCCGGTGACATGACGTCACGCCGCTGATTCAGTCCGCCGACCTGCGGATCCAACCAGATGACGGCGGGCAGCTTCTTCCCTGGCTCCACACGCACCTGAGGAGGTGCCGATGCTTGATCTTCGCCCCGATTCGCCGCTGGCGTAGAGCGCTCCATCAGTTCGGCGAGTTGATCGGCGGCATCACCGATCCACGCCAGATTGTCGGCGTCGCGTTCGATCCGCTTAGCCTGGATCTCGCGTTCGCTGGCCTCGTCTGATGCGATGGCGATCGCGCGATCACGCTTAGCGCGACGCAAGCTACCGGTCTGGTTCAAGTGCTGGGTCAGGAAGTACGCGGGGTCGAGCGCCTCGGCTCGATCGCGAAGCTCGTGGATCTGTCGGACACGTTCGTTCATTGCGGCGGTATCGCCGAAGGCATCAAGATCCCTGACGAAGCCTTCGGTCTCCCGGGTTACCCCGGCAAGCTCTTTGGCCTGGGCAGCTGTGTGGGCCAGTGCCTCGAGCGCACGCGTGCTGTCGTGGGACGGACTCGGGGTTTCTGGGAGTGTGAACGGCGAGCCGTACTGCTCCAGAGCCGCTGATAGATCCATCGGCGTTGTGTGTGCCTTCGAGGCGCCACGCCCGGCATCGATCGTTCGAAGTCCCTGCAGGTCGTCTTCTGCAAAGTCGCGCTCGAACTGGAGTCGGTAGGTGTGGAGTTGCTCGTCGGTGAACACCGCACGCCCTTGCGCATCCTCGGTTGTGCGCAGTATGCGCTTGGCCCGGCCGATGCGTTCGAGCTCCATCATCTCCAGCGAGCGGAACTCGCCGAGCTCGGCCGCCCAGACGTTATGGATCGCGGCGCCGGCTCCGTAGTACAGGCCGTCGGTGTACGCCAGGTCTTGGCCGACGAGCAGGACTGGATCGCAGCCGAGGTATCGCGCCAGGTAGTACGACAAGTGGGCAACCGTTGTGCCGCCGCGCATCGGCGCATGCGATGCCGTGCCGAGGAGCCGATCGAGCACCTGATCTCCGACCAAGCGGAGGCGGCCGGGCCAGGCCGCGAGGATGGCCGGGTTTGCCTTGGGCTCGGCAACGAGCGTGACGCCCTCAACCATCTCGGCGGTCAGGCCCTCATAGAACCTTGCGCTGATGTCGTGGTAGTCGAGGGCGGTCACGAAGTGTGGCTTGATGCCACGCTCGAGCAGCGGCTTGAGCACGGTCTGTGCGGCGACGATGCACGCTCGCTCGCGCGTCTCGGGCCGCTCAAGCACCGGCATGCATTCGACCAAGCTGGGACCAGCGCTCACGACGATGCCGGGCACGCCTGATAGCACGCCTTGCAGGTCGTTCACGCCTGGATTCCGGTCGTACGCCACGGCATTGGCCAGGGTGTTCTCGAAGGTCTTCTCGGTCTGCATCAAGATGGTCACGATCGACGTCTTCGCGGCCGCGATCACATCAACCAGATGCTTGCCGAACTCATCGGCGGCACGTCCGATGCGGGTTGCGCTCGGTGGGTGAGAGACGAAGCGTAACCCAAGGGCGAGGACGCCCTCCAGGCCCTTCAGCCGCGCAGAAATGTCGTCGCTGCTGGCGACCTCGTGGAGGATGATGACGCGCTCGCTCTCGAAGCAGGCCGTGCAATCTACTCGTTCGAGCACGGCTCGGAGGAGGCCCACGTCGGGCTCATAGCACAGCACGAGTCCAGCGCCCGCGAGGCGGCCCGCCATCGCGTCGACGTGGTACCCAAGTCCGAACCCAATGACCGCGAAGATGGCCGCGTCCGAGGGGTCGGCCTGCTCCGCCAGGCGATTGGCCTCGCGCAGCGGCCGCCGCCCGGAGGCAAGGGCGCGTTCGGTACCATCGATCGTGATGCGGCAGGTCGGCACGCCGTCTTCGGTCGAAGCGAATCGCGCATCGACTCGAGGCGCGGCCTCCGCGACCGCCTGGGCCGCCTTAGGCGACATCCTGGCCAGCGCCCGGATGTTCCGCTCCAGCAAGTGCTCATCGGCCGGCCATGTCATCGCGTGCCCTCCCGGTCCATTGTTTGGCTTTCGCCACGTGCCTGCATCGGCAGTTGGCGGGAATACGCTGGAGGCGAGAATCGCTTCATTTCCCCAGGAATACGCATGAACGACCTCCTCCAGCCGCCCCCGATCGAACCACTGCCCTCGGTGCCGCTTCTCGAGCGATTCCTGCTCGAGCAGCCGTTTCTGCCGGCGATCATCCTCGGCCTGCTCGCCGCGGTGGCGTTCATCGCGTTTTCCAACAGCGGCAAGCGGAAGGTCGGGTTTGCGGTTGCCGCAGGCCTGGTACTGGCCGCCGGGGCCGTGTACCTGACTGCAACCCTCGTCACGACGACGCGAGAGACCCTGCTCGAACGCACTGCGGAGCTCATTGGGTCCACCGCCTCGGCCGACACCGCGGCACTAGCCCGCATCCTGACCGACGACGCGTCGCTGAACTCGTCGGGAGATCTTGCACGCACGATACCATCGATCGACAACGTCCCGTCCATTCTCAGCCGAGTGGATCAGGCCCTGAGTCGTGAATTCGTCATCGACCGCTGGGTTATCGCCGATCGCCAGGCCACGCTTGACGGTCCGAACACGGGGCGCACGCTCGTCCGAGTGGGTGTCGACGGATCCAACTTCAGCCGCACGCACTATTCGTGGTGGAGGCTCCACTGGGAGCTCGGCTCGGACGGCGAGTGGCGGTGCTTCGAGATCGAGCCGCGGTGGGTGCAATTCGTGGGATCTGCCGCGCCAGGAACCTGAATTCGGGGCAGACTACGGAATCGCCACCAGAGCGCTGCGCTGCGCCTGGGCGCGCGCGCCTCCCACACGCACGGTGCGTTGCGCACCGTTGAGCAGGTTGTACGGGAACTTTGCCTGCAGGTCGTAAAAGGCAGGGCTGCGCATCCCTGTCTGCGCGTCAATCTCATCCGCACGGAACAGGCCGACCGTCACACTGCTCATGTTGGGGCCGTGGTAGTAGAACGCGGGCTCCCCCTCGGCTCGGAGCACGGCGACGGCCTCCTCGGCGGCTCGGCGTGCCTCCGTACGGTCGGCATCGCTTGGGTCTCGACCGTCGGCGCGGCCGTAGGCCCCGATCTGGAGCGTGTAGACGTATCCGGGGCCATAAAACGCGTCGACTTGCCTGAGGTCGTACTCCGCGACCTTGCCGCCGGTTGGTTCTGGTGGCGTGAGCAGCGCGCGTTCGAATGGCGTGCCCCCGCGCATCTGCAGGGTCTGGACACGCTCGAGTTCCGCGGCCGCCCTCGGATCGCCCGGCCCATCGAACGCGCCGATCGTGAGCAGGAACGCCTCGCCGCGACGCTGGATGCGAGCCGACTGAAGACCGCCCTCGTCCACGACCCGTGCCAAAGCGAACTGGGCAGCCTGAGCGGCTTCCTCGCCGCGGAACGCCGCGAGCACGATGGTCCAGGCGTCATTTGCCGATGGGCCCCCAGCGGTGCCCCCAAAGAGAACTTGGCCTTCTTCGGCGGAGATCGCACCACTGTCCTCGCTGCTTGTGGCGGCGCAACCGGCTGCCTGCACAATACATAAGAACCCAGCCCCAAAAACAAGTGCTGGATAACCCTGTACCATCCTGGGGCTTCTACTTTCCGAACAAAGAGCATTCTTTTTTCGGACCTTGGTCAAGATTTTTTTCTGTGGCGTCGGCGACTGGGGTGTTGCTGGCATGTCGGTAGTTCCTGTCTTGCAGCGAGTTACGGCGGTTTTCGACGCGACTTGAGCCGAACTGTTCGGGTGCGGCGAAGTTTGTAGCGGTCGTGCGGCTCGGGACGATATTTTGCCTGTTCCAGCAATGGGACGGTGGTTAGAGAGAATCAGGTGGTGGGAGTGATCGAGGGATCGGTCACCGACGAGATCCAGGGAAGGTTGTAGCGCTGCCTCGGTGTGGGGGTGGGCTGTTGCCTGTCCTGAGCCGCCGAGGGAGCGAGAGGAAGAGTCGTATTGCGTTGGAAGAGCCAAGATCGGAGACGACGCCCCATGGCAGACATCGGTCACATCAACTCGAGCCTCGGTGCCAGAGACATCGATCCGCGTCCTGCAGGCCGTCCGGCCGCGGAGTCTGGAAGAGCCCCAGGCCGAGATGCCCAGGCCCCCAAGCGAGAGCCAGACCGAGTCGAGCTCTCGCCCGCCGCCCAGGCAAGGCTCGAGGGTGAAATCCGTGCCGAGGTCGTCGTTCGGGTTCGCGAGGAGATCGTCCGTGGTGTGTACGACACGCCCGAACGGTTTGAGGCCGCCGCTGATGCCATGATCGACCGCTTAGCCCGTTCCCAGGATCAGTAGAACGAGTATCGGGCATCGCTTCGGGCCATGATCCACGGCTGGTTTGCGGAGAGAAGAGATCGCGACGCCGCAGCGCCTCACGGGGCTGCGGCGTCGTTCTGTTGTGCCTCCCACGTTGTCGGGTTCGCGAGCAGATCGGTGGCTCCCACGAGCTGCGAGATCGCCCGCGCGAAGCGGGCCTGATCGATGGTCTCGATCGTGTCGGTGGCCTTGTGGTAGTGGGGGTTGCGGAAGTTGGCGGTGTCGGTCAGCATCGCCGCCGGCCAACCACGGATCAGGAACTCGGCGTGGTCCGACCGCATGATGTCCGGAGGGGGCACAACGAACATATCTAGCGTGACCACGCCTGCCTCAGGCTCGGCTTCGAGCATCGCCCGCGTGAGATCCTGGGTGAATTCCTGGTGCCTTCTGATCCCAAGGAGCGCGAGGAAGTTGCCCCGGTCCAGTGGCTGTTCGGTCACGCCAGCCGGCAGAGGCGAGGTCTGGCTGCCAGGCTCGTCGCTGTAGTAGCCGATCATGTCGATCGAGACGGCGCCGACGACCGTGAACTCGCCCGCATCGACTTCAGGCGTGACGGTCTCCGTGGCGTGCCGCCGAGCGCCGTGCAAGCCGGTCTCCTCGAGGTTCGTGAAGAGCAGGCGCACCGTGCGCTCTCGCGGCCTGTCCTTCAGCAGGCGTGCCATCTCGAACAGTGCGGCAACCCCGGTGGCGTTGTCGTCGGCCCCGGGGCTGCCTGGCACCGCGTCGATGTGGGCCATCATCACGAGCAGCTCGCCGGCTCGCTCGCCTTCCCCAGGCAGGTCCACCCAGACGTTGCGTGGCGTTGGGGCCTCCTCGGGCGTGAGCATCGCGATCCGTTGGGGTCTCGGGACGTCCTGGGTCTGGGGCTCGTAGCCGAGGGCTTGGAGCCGCTCGATCACGATCTCCTCGGTCCGCTGGAGCCCCGCGACGTCCTCATCGGACCGGTACCCCGCTCGTTGGGCCGGGAGCAGTTCGAGCAGTGCCATCGCGCGCTCCGGCTCGACATGGTGCCACGGCCGAGCGGCAGCCGGCATCGACTGCCGCTCGGCAGCCGTCTCCTGGCCGGGAGAGGGGCTGCCGGCAAACGCGACGCCGGCGGCGACGATCAACCAACGAAGCCGAAACCGTGCCATCGTGGACTCCTCTGGAGCATGGGATCAAACTGCCGTTCGCGGACGTTGGCCGCGTGTTTTCCCGCGATTCTCATCGAGATTCGCGATTCGGTCACGGAGCCAACCCTCCGCGATCGTAGAATCGGTGTTCCCAGGAGGCCGCCACTCGATGCGTCACGCCAGACACTCCACCCTGCTCCCCGCCCTCGTCGTTTCCGCAGCCCTCTCGGCGCCGGCGATGGCCCAGCTCCGCGTCGCCACGTGGAACCTGACCAACTTCAATGGCACGGATTCGGCGCGAAACGACGCCGTGCGCACCTCGCTCTTCGATGAGTTCGAGGGACGATCGCTCCGGCCGGACATCCTGGTGCTGCAAGAGGTCAATGGCACCGCAGCCGCCAACCGGCTGCCGTCGATCCTCAACGCCGACCCTCGTGGCGGAGAGGACTGGGCTCTGGCCGACTTCATCGACGGGCCGACCACCGACAGTGCTGTCGTGTACCGGACGTCTCGCGCGTCCGTCAGGGCCGTCGTTGTGGCCTCCGCCGGCGGGACTTCTCCGCGACCTCCGCGGAACACGATGCGGTACGACATGGCGATCGCTGGCTATGACACGCCGGTGCTCACGCTCTACAGCACCCACATGAAGGCGGGCACTTCGGGCACCGACCGCGACCGGCGTGAAGCCGAGGCCGTGGCGATCCGCGCCGACGCCGAGGGGCTGCCGGACGGCACGAGCATCATGCTGCTGGGCGACTTCAACATGCGCAGCTCCACGGAGGACGCGTATGGCGAACTCGTCGACAG
>ERZ1740058.638-NODE-638-length-24117-cov-9.402751_pt1 | contig 24117 bp, 18 predicted proteins | sample MGYA00581745_ERZ1740058 | MGnify/ENA primary metagenome ERZ1740058 (study PRJEB43018, sample SAMN04849742) | marine metagenome | isolation source: floating plastic debris | place: Pacific Ocean | collected 2008-08-30 | study: EMG produced TPA metagenomics assembly... | reverse complement strand
GCGGTGGATGGTTCGCTCTCGCGGCACGCCCCGTGCACGCCCATCTTGGGGTTTTCAGCCGGAGCGCTCTTCAGTGTCGTCAGCGTCCACGAAGCGTATGGTGAAGTCGCAGAGCCATCGCCTGAAGCGCATGCGCGGCGAGAGCCCGCTGCCGCCCGATGCAGGCGTGCATGATCCGCAGAACGTCCAGAAGAAAAACGCAGTCGTGGAGTGCGGCTGGGGCAGGCTGATTTTTGGCCGCACGTTTGAAACGGCGGAAGGTCTTGCCGAGACGCTGCGTGCCGAGAAAGTCGATCGGCGCGACATCGCGTTCTACGTGCAGGAGCCGCAGGTTGTTTTGGCGCAGGCGCCCCAGGAGCTTTTCCTCGATCCCTCGCACACCTACCGGCTAGATTTGGCCACTTACCGCCCGTCGAACCGGCGCCACAAACATTTCTTCATCCGCCGCCTCACCACGCAGGCGGACGCGGAGGCGGTGAACGTCATCTACGCCATGCACAACATGGTGCATGTACCGCCAGAGTTTTTCTGGTCCCAGCGGGACGATCGCGCGCTGACGACGCTTGTGGCAGAAGACAGCGAGACTGGCGAGATTCTGGGAACGGTGATGGGCGTCGATCATCGGCGCTCGTTTGGAGATTTGGAGGCGGGTTCGTCGCTGTGGTGCCTCGCAGTGTCGCCGCAGGCGCCGTATAGCGGGATCGGTGAAGCGTTGGTGCGGCGTCTGGCGGAAGTCTTCATGACCCGCGGCGCGGCGTACATGGACCTTTCGGTGCTCCACACCAACGAAAAGGCGATGGCGCTCTACGAGAAGCTTGGCTTTCGCCGGGTGCCCGTCTTTGCCGTGAAGCGGCGCAACACCATCAATGAGACGCTCTACACTGAGCCCGCCTCAGACGATGATCTTAATCCCTATGCGCGCATCATCGTCGACGAGGCCCGCCGCCGGGGCGTCCAGGTCGATGTGACCGATGCGGAGGGGGGCTTTTTCCGTCTGACGTACGGTGGGCGGTCGGTGGACTGCCGGGAATCGTTGTCCGATTTCACCTCTGCGGTCGCCATGTCCATTTGCGACGACAAGCGCGTCACCCGCCGCTTGGTGGAGGCGGCGGGCGTGAACGTCCCCGCTCTTTGCCCTGCCGATACGCCCGAGGCGCGTGCTGAGTTTCTGGGAGAGTGTGGGTCGGTGGTGGTGAAGCCGGCGCGGGGCGAGCAGGGGCGCGGCATTGCGGTGGGTGTCACCAATCAAGCGGACATGGAGCGCGCGGTGGAGAACGCGCGGCAGGTGTCGCCCGATGTGGTGGTGGAGGAGTGTTTTGAGGGCGAGGACCTCAGGATCATCGTGATCGACTACCGGGTGGTGGCGGCGGCACTGCGCCGGCCGGCCCGTGTGGTGGGGGATGGAAAATCGACGGTCACCCAGCTGATCGAGGCGCGCAGTAAGCGCCGCGCGGCCGCCACGCAGGGGGAAAGCACCATTCCCATGGATGGCGAAACGGAGCGCTGTGTGGCTGCTGCTGGCTACGTGATGGACGATGTTTTGGCCGAGGGCGTGGAGATTGCGGTGCGCAAAACGGCCAACCTGCACACCGGCGGGACCATCCACGATGTGACGGGAGAAACCCATCCCGCGCTGGTGGAGGCGGCGGTTGCTGCGGCGCGGGCCATCAATATTCCTGTGACTGGCATCGATTTGATGGTCAAAAGCCCGCGGCAGGCCAGTTATGTTTTTATTGAGGCGAACGAACGGCCCGGGCTCGCGAACCACGAACCGCAACCCACAGCCGAGCGCTTCATCGACTTGCTATTCCCGCTGACGATCCCGAAGATCGTCCGGCAAATGAAACAGAAGGCGAGCCCTTGAACGAGCCGGAATATCGCCTGGAGATTGATACCGTCTATCTGCGCGAGCAGCTGTCGGAGCTTTTGGCGATACCGAGCCCCACGGGGTACACCGACACGGTGGTCCGCTATGTGTGCGGCGAGCTTGAGCGCCTTGGCGTTTCCTATGAATTGACCCGTAGAGGCGCCATTCGAGCACGCCTGCCGGGCGTTCAACACACCGCGGCGCGCGGGTTTGTCTCCCACGTCGATACGCTGGGCGCGCAGGTGAAGGCGCTGCGGCCAAACGGTCGCCTGGAGCTGGTGCCCATCGGCACGTGGTCGGCGCGGTTTGCTGAGGGTGCGCGGACCACGATTTTCTCCGAGAAGGGCACCTATCGCGGCACGATTTTGCCGCTTCAGGCGTCGGGGCATACCTACGGCGACGACGTGGACGAGCAACCCATCGGCTGGCCGCACGTGGAGCTGCGGGTGGATGCGCGCAGCCGTAACCCAAGCGATCTTGCGCGCCTCGGGATCGATGTGGGCGACATTGTTGCGGTCGATCCGCAGCCGGAATTCATCGAGAACGGCTACATCGTCTCGCGGCATCTTGATAACAAAGCTGGCGTTGCGGTGATGCTCGCCGCCATCAAGGCGCTGAAGGCGTGCGATTTCACGGCGCCTGTCGACATTTTCTGGCTGTTCACCATCGCCGAGGAAGTGGGCAATGGGGCGTCGTCGATTCTGATGCCGGACATTGCCTCGCTCGTGGCTGTCGATAATGGCACTTCGGCGACGGGTCAAAACTCATCGGAATTTGGCGTGACGGTCTCGATGGCGGACCAGACGGGGCCGTTCGACTACCACCTAACGCGCAAGTTGGTGGAACTGTGCCAGCAGAACGACATCCGCTACCAGAAGGATGTTTTTCGCTATTACCGCTCTGACAGCGCCTCAGCGCTCGATGCGGGTGCCGATGTGCGGACAGCGCTGATCACGTTTGGGATCGATGCTAGCCACGGATATGAGCGCATTCACATGCACGCGCTGCGGTCGCTGGCGGAGCTGATCACCTGCTACGCGCTCAGTGATGTGGATATTCCGCGCGATAAGGCTGCGATGGCGGGGCTGAAGGGTTTTACCGAGCAGCCGTCCGATCCCGCGCGGCAGGAGGTGGCGCCTGAAGTGGAAGCTGGCGCTACTGCGCTGCGGGGAGTGTAATCTCAGCCGGCGCCTCTGCAGCGACATCCGGCGCTTCCGCTTCGCCCGCATCGACCCGCTTGCCGAATTGAAGCTCGGCGAGGCGGGCGTAAACGCCGTTGTTGGCTGAAAGCTCAGCATGCGTGCCGCGTTCGACGATTTCGCCGTGTTCCAAGACGATGATCTCGTCAGCTTCCACCACGGTGGCGAGCCTGTGCGCGATCACGAGCGTTGTGCGGCCCGCCATCAAGCGCTGAATGGCGTCCTGAATGTGCGCTTCGCTTTCGGCGTCGAGGCTCGAGGTTGCTTCATCTAGAAGCAGGATTGGGGCGTCTTTGAGGATCGCGCGGGCGATGGCGATGCGTTGGCGTTGGCCGCCCGAAAGCGTGATGCCCCGCTCGCCCACCACCGTCGCGAACCCGTCCGGCAAACTGTTGACGAAGGGTAGGCACCGGGCTGCTTCGGCGGCGGCATATACCTCCTCGTCAGTGGCATCGGGCCTGCCGAGGCGGATATTTTCCCGGATCGATGTGGCAAGGACCGTGATGTCCTGCGGGACCACGGCAAGGTTTGATCGAAGGTCCGCCAGCGTGAGGTCACGCACGTCGATGCCGGCCATCATGATGTTGCCGGATGCCACGTCGTAGCTGCGGTCAATCAGCTGAAAGAGTGTGGATTTACCCGATCCCGATGGTCCGACGATCGCGATCATCTTGCCGGTGGGGACGGTGAACGTGATGCTGCTCAGTACCTCAAGGGTGGGCTCGGCGGGGTAGGTGAACGAGACGTTGTTGAGCCGCAGCGTCCCGCGATTTTTGGCGGAAAGTGGCGTGGGGGTATCCGTTTCCACCACGTCCGGTTTCTCGGCGGCCAGTATGGCGAGCCGTTCGGCGGCACCTGCAGTCTGCGCCACTTCGCCCCAGACCGAGGAGAGTTCGCCGAGCGCGCCTGCCGCGATGACTGCGTAGAGGACGAACTGGCTGAGTGAGCCGGCGCTGAGCTCGCCCGAGATGACGTCCTGAGCGCCGAGCCAGAGCACGCCGACGATGGCGCTTGAGGTGAGGAAGATCACGATTGAGGTGAGCGTTGCGCGGGCGACGATGGCGTCGGCGAACAGCTCATAGGCCGACTTGGCGCCGTCACGATAGCGCGCTGCCGAGCGGTCCTCAGCGTTGAAGCTCTGCAGCGTGCGCACCGCTCCGATGGCTTCAGTGGCATAGGCGGAGATGTCGGCCAGCGTGTCTTGAGCCGAGCGGGAGCGTTTGCGCACCCGGCGCCCGAGGGCCACCAGCGGCAACACCAGAAGCGGGATGATCGCCATGGTCAGCGCCGACAATTGAACGCTGGTGATGATCATCATCGCGAGTGCGCCGATGAAAAGGACGAAATTCCTGAGCGCCATAGAGACGCTGGCGCCCACCGCCGATTTGATTTGGGTGGTGTCAGCGGTGAGGCGGGAGACGACTTCGCCAGACATGGTGCGGTCGAAAAAGGCAGGCGACAACGTCATGACGCGGGAAAACACGTCTGATCGGACGTCGGCGACCACCTTCTCGCCGAGCGTTGTAACGAAGTAGTAGCGCAGCGCTGAAGAGACCGCGAGTGCGAGGGCGACGAGCACGAGAACGCCAAAATATGCGTCTATAAAGGCCGAGTCGTCTGACCCAAACCCGTAATCGATCATCCGCCGCACGGCCATGGGGACCGCTAGTGTGGCCGCTGTTGCGCACAGCATCGCAATCAGCGCGGAGGCGAGGCGGCCTTTATAGCGCAGTGCGTAGGGCACCAGAAATCGCAGCGGAGCCAGCCGGACGCGTTCACGCTTCGGCGTGCTCGAACCGTCCGCCGACTGCGTCGTATCCCTCTTTGGGCGGCTAAATTTCATACGCCTTTGCAACCGCCGACGGCACAGGAAGTCAATCCGTTTTCACAAGACTTCTAATGTAGGAGGCTTGTGTGCAAGCGTCATTGGATATATCGCCGACGCGTTCCTATCCTATGTATGCGTTCAACGCGCGACGTCCGCGCGACAAAGAGGCTTTGGCGATGAAAAAGGACATCCATCCCGACTATCACCCGGTGACGGTGGTGATGACCGACGGATCGGAGTACGTGACGCGCTCCTGCGCCGGATCCGCCGGCGACAAAATCAACTTGGATATTGATCCGCGCACCCATCCGGCGTGGACCGGCGGCAACCAGACCCTGCTTGATCGCGGCGGCCGCATCTCCCGGTTTAAAAACAAGTTCAAGGGCATTCCCGGCTCTTAAGCCGCGACGGGCTCAGCGGAAAAACGAATCCGCTGCGGCCCGGCTCGCCCACTTCGCGTCGCGCTCTGTTTTCACGCGCTCGACCTCTTCCAGGAGTCGGGCGCGAAGCGCGTCAAGCTCGTCCACTGACAAGCGGCGGATGTCGTCACCCAGGGTGTATTCCTTTGGTGCTGGCTTCTCTTCGTCCATCCATGCTCTCCTGTAGTCTCGGCCGCGCGTCGGCGGTTTAGGAGGCACACCATGCAAATTCCCCAAAAGATGCAAGCCGTCACCGCGCCAAACCCTGGCGGACCGGAGGCTCTCGTTCTCGGTGAGCATGACGTGCCTCGGCCAGGCCCCCACGACGTGCTCATCAAAGTCGCTGCGGCGGGGGTGAACCGGCCTGACGTGATGCAGAGGGGTGGCAACTATCCGCCGCCGCCGGGCGCTGGCGATATTCTGGGGCTTGAGATTGCCGGTGAAGTGGTCGCGGTCGGCACCCGCGTGGGAAGCTGGCTCATTGGTGACCGGGTATGCGCGCTAGTGCCTGGCGGAGGCTATGCGCAATACGCCGTGGTCCATGAGACCAACGCCCTTCCCGTGCCCGGCCGGATCTCCATGGAAGAGGCTGCTGCTGTTCCGGAGACTTTTTTCACGGTTTGGAGCAACGTGTTCGACCGCGGTGGCCTTAGCGCTGGTGACTGGCTGATGGTACATGGCGGCTCGTCTGGGATCGGCACAACGGCCATCCAGCTGGGCAAAGTTTTTGGCGCCAAGGTGATGGTGACTGCCGGCAGTGCGGCGAAATGTGCCGCCTGCGAGGCGCTCGGCGCTGACCGGGCGATCAACTATCGCGAGGAGGACTTCGTTGCGGTGGCCAAAGAAGTGGCGCCCGAGGGCGTCAACGTCATCCTCGACATGATCGCGGGCGACTACGTGGAGAAGAACTACATCATTGCCGCCGAGGAGGGCCGGATCGTCCAAATCGCAACGCAGAAAGGCGGCAGCGAGGTGAACTTCTGGCGTTTGATGCGCAAGCGGCTGACGCACACCGGCTCGACCCTTCGCCAGCGCGACGTCGGCTTTAAAGCCGAGATCGCGTCGGCGCTTTATACACGCGTTTGGCCGCTGATCGCTGCTGGGACCGTTCGCCCGGTGATGGACACAACCTTCCCGCTTGCTGAGGCGGCCGCGGCACATGCGCGGATGGAAAGCAGTGAGCACATTGGCAAGATCGTCCTGACGATCTGAGGATGATGGCAAGATCGTCGTGACAATCTGAGCATGATGGAAGGATCGCCCTGACGATCTGAATTTGCGCCTCAGGCGGCGGACCTCTATATTTGCGGCGTTCCCGAATCACTGATGCGAAACGCGGGGGCGGCGTGAACAGCGCCCCGCCACGAGAGGTTTTTTGTCCATGAGCATTCCCGACACGCCCCTGATGCCGAAGGCGACAGCCGTCTGGCTGGTGGACAACACCGCCCTTTCCTTTGAGCAGATTGCGGCCTTCTGCCGGCTGCATCCGCTGGAAGTGGGTGCGATTGCCGACGGTGACGCGGCGCAGGGCATTAAAGGGGCGGACCCGATCCAAACCGGGCAACTCACCCGCGCCGAAATCGAGAAGGGGGAGGCAGACGCCACGTACCGGCTGAAGCTGTCGAAGCCAAAAACCATCGTGCCCGAGCTGAAGCGCAAGCCGCCGCGCTATACGCCGACGTCCAAGCGCCAGGATCGGCCGAACGCGATCCTCTGGCTGGTGCGCCAGCACCCTGAGCTGAAGGACCAAGCCATCATCCGACTGGTCGGAACGACCAAAACCACGATTAAGGCGATCCGCGACCGCACCCATTGGAACGCCGCCAACCTCCAACCGCTCGACCCGGTGACCCTCGGGCTGTGTAGCCAGATCGATCTCGACCGCGAGGTGGACGCTGCAGCGCGAGAAGTCGGCGTGGTCCATCAGGTGCCGATTCAACCACTCGATCAGCCGGACGCGCTGATGCCGGTGGAAGAAAGCCTGGAGCCAGAGATGGAACCGGATCGCGGCGGGCGGAGCGACAAGTTCGATCCGGACGCTGTGTTTGCGGGGCTTGAGGCTTGGAAGAAGGGGAAGGATCGTAAGCCTGAGGACGATCTTGACGAGAACTAGCGCTGCTCCGCGCGGGATCCGACGCGGCCTGAAGGCGAGGGGCGTTCCTCCCCTCGCGCTCCCCTCCATCTCGCCGATGGGCAGGGGTAAGATCGGAAGATCTTACCCCTCCGGAAGCTTTGGCCGGTTTATCGCACCATCAAGGGATCGCTCCGCTCCGTGCTCGCCATGCTCGTCAGCAAAGCTGACTGCGCGTGGCTCCGCGCGGCCCTTGACGGTGCGATAAACCTAAAACCTAGATTGCTTTTCGGATTTGGTTGGCGGTGAACGCGGCCTGGTAGGCCTGCTTCATGAGGCCGCTGCGGCGGCTCTGGACCATGTCGGTGATGGCGAGCGGGAGTTCGCTTTCAGGCTCGCCCGCGGCAAGGCCTGCCATGGCGCGGCCGAACACGGTGCCGGGTGCAATCCCCCGGCCGTTGTAGCCAATCGGGGTGTAGAGGTTTTCCGCCAGGCGGTGGATCCGCGGGATGTGGTCGGGCGTGAACGCGATCTGGCCGTGCCATGCGGTTTCAAACTTTGGTGTGCCGAGTTCTGGGAACCAGCGTGCGATGGTTTTGCGCGCCCACCGCGCAGATAGGCCGTTCATGCCGCCGATTACAGTGCCCATCGAGCCGACGATGAGCCGGCCCTCATTGTCGCGCCGGACCGAGGACATGATGGGGGCTGTGTCCCACACGCCCTCATAGCCCGGCAGGATGTGCGCGGCGCGGTCGCCGAGCGGTTCGGTGGCGAAGTTGAAATAATGGATGATCGTGAAGGTTTTGGAGAGGCCCGGCCATAGCGCGTCGGTGTACGCGTTGGTGCCAAGGACCACCATCCGCGCGTTGACGGGACCGGCGTCGGTTGTGAGGATCCAGCGGCCAGCCTCGCGAGTCAGCGCTGTGACACGCACACCGGTTGCGATGCTTGCGCCAGCGGCCCGGGCTGCGCGGGCTAAGCCCCGGACATAACCCATAGGATTGATCGTGCCCGCGCGGGCGTCGTGGAGGCCGCCATGGAACGCCTTCGTTCCGATCCGCTCCGACGCTTCGTCTCGGTCGAGCAAGCGGACCGGCGCGTTAAGGGACTTCCAGGCCTCGAACCTGCCTTTGAGGTCCGCCATCCCGGACGGGGCGTGCGCGGCGTGGATGGTGCCGTTGCGGCGCGCTTCGCAGCGGATCTGGTGTTTTTCGATGAGATCGAAGACGTAGGCCGGCGCTTCACCCAAAATGCCGACAAGGCGGGATGCGCGCTCGTCACCGAGCTCTTTGGCGATCTCCGGTGGGGGAAGCCAGAGGCCAGCGTTGAGAAGGCCCACATTGCGCCCCGAGCCGCCAAAGCCGATTTGGCGGGCTTCGATCACGTGGCAGTCGATGCCCCGCTCCGCTGCATGCAGCGCCGTGGACAGGCCGGTGAAACCGCCGCCGACGATGGCGAGATCGGTTGTGACCTCACCCGCTTCGGCATTGCGATAGTCGCTCTCCGCCGCTGACGCGTCCCAGAGCGAAAGTGGGTCTGTGGTGGGTGACGTGCTCGCCATGATCGGGAGCCTCGTTCACGTGCAATGCCGTGTCAACGCGAGGAAACCAGACTGTGTGGGTTGCTATTGTGCGCGCCGCGCAAATCTTCATCACAGGCCCCTGCGCAGTTTTGAGGAACTATCCATGCTCGACACCGCCCAAACCGCTGACCTTGGCAAAGCTGGGGGCATCAAGCCCCGCCACGGTGGCCAGATTCTGGTGGATCAGCTGGCGCTGAATGGCGTGGAGCGGGTGTTCTGCATCCCGGGCGAAAGTTTCTTGGCCGCGCTCGATGGGCTGTATGAAGCCAGCATCCAAACCGTTGTCTGCCGGCATGAGGGCGGCGCGGCGATGATGGCTGAGGCGGATGGGAAGCTGACCGGGCGCCCTGGCATAGCGTTCGTCACCCGCGGCCCTGGCGCGACTAACGCATCGTCTGGCGTCCACGTGGCATTTCAAGATTCCACGCCGATGATCCTGTTTGTGGGGCAGGTGGCGTCCGACCAGCGCGACCGCGAGGCGTTTCAGGAGGTGGACTATCGCGGCATGTTTGCGCCGCTCGCCAAGTGGGTGGCCGAGATCGACCGGACCGACCGTATCCCTGAGTATGTGAGCCGGGCCTTTCACGTGGCGATGAGCGGGCGGCCGGGGCCTGTGGTGCTGGCGCTGCCGGAGGACATGCTGTCGGGGATGGCCGAGGTTGTCGATGCGCCGCCAGCGAACCCAGTGCACAACGCGCCGAGCGCTGCTGAGGTCGATGCCATCATTGCCGAGCTTGAGGCGGCGGAACGCCCGCTTGTGATTGTCGGCGGGCCGGGGTGGTCCGGGCAGGCGTCGGCGGATTTAGCGAAGTTTGCTGAGGCCTTCGACGTGCCGGTCGGCACCTCGTTCCGCAGCCAGGATTATCTGGACAATCGCCACCCCAACAACGCTGGCGATGTGGGCATCGGCCTGAACCCCGCGCTCGCAGATCGGGTGCGTGACGCAGATCTTCTGTTTGTCATCGGTGCGCGGCTCGGCGAGATGACCACCAGCGGCTACACGCTGATCCAATCGCCAGGGCCCCGCCAGCGGCTCGTCCACACCCATCCCGACCCGTCCGAGATCGGTCACGTTTACGCCCCCGCGCTGGGGGTGGCCTGCCATTCAGGCGCTTTGGTGGCGGCGTTGGCGGAGCGGGTGCCGTCGGGGCCGCCCCGTTGGACTGCGCTCCGGGAGGCGGCTCATGCGGAGGCGAACGCCTGGCGTGCGCCGCAAGAGACGCCGGGTAATGTGAAGATGGAAGAGGTGATCGCTCACCTGAGCAAGGCGCTGCCTGAGACAGCGGTGGTGACCAACGGCGCTGGCAACTATGCGGCGTTCCTGCACCGCTATTTCACCTATAAGTCCGGCGCTGAGGTGTGGCGCACCCAGCTTGCACCGACGTCGGGCTCTATGGGCTACGGACTGCCGGCGTCTATCGCTGCCAAACTGCGCTTTCCGGAGCGGGCCGTGATTTGCATGGCGGGGGATGGCTGTTTCCAGATGGTGGCCGCCGAGTTCGGCACCGCTTGCCAGTACGGCGCCAACATTGTCGTCATCATCTCCAACAACGGCATGTACGGCACCATTCGCATGCACCAGGAGCGGACTTATCCGGGGCGTGCGTCGGGCACAGCGATGACGAATCCCGACTTCGCGGCGTGGGCGAAGAGCTATGGCGGCTATGGCGAAACTGTGGAGCGCACGGAGGATTTCGCAGGCGCCCTTGATCGCGCGCTGAACGCTGGCGTGCCGGCCATCCTTGATCTGAAGGTGTCGCCCTACGCGATCTCGCCGAAAATGCGGCTTACGACGCTTTAACCGGCGGGACGAACGCCATCACGGCCGGGAGTGGACCGTCGAACCGCTCCAAGTCCACCAGCGCCGACTGTGCGGCTGGGCCTTGGGCGAGGCGTGAGGTTCTGAGGTCGTGGGTCAGGACGTTGGGGTTGCCGTGCCGGTCGAGATGCTGCGGGTCCGACAGGTCTGGGTCGTAGGTGGCGCCGGTCCACAAGAACACCACACCTTGGCGTACGTTGTCGGTGACCACGGCACCGGCGAGGCATGCGCCGCGGGTGTTGAACACCTTGACGACGTCGCCGTCGCTAATCCCGCGCGCGGCTGCGTCTGCGGTGTTGATCAGGATCGGTTCGCGATCCTTGACCTTTGCGGCGCGGCTTGCAGCACCGTCGTCCTGCTGGCCGTGAAGGCGGGTGCCGGGTTGGCCGGAGATGAGGTGGAGCGGCGCGTCTGGCGTCGCGGTTCCAAGCCACTCGCGCGGAGCCATGAACGTCGCGTGCGGGGGGCAGTCGTCGTAGCCGAAGCTTGCGATCTGCTCTGAGTAGAGTTCGATCTTGCCCGACGGTGTGGTGAGGGGATGCGCTTCCGGGTCGGCCCGGAAATCGGCGAGGAAGGTGGCCTCGGGTGCGGGGTCGTTAAACTCCAGCACATCGCCCTCCATGAACGCGTCGAAGGCGGGAACACTGACCCCGTGTGCGCCGGCGCTGGATTCCAGATCGGACCACATTTCGCGCAGCCAATCGTCTTCGCTCATGCCGCGGCTAAACGTGTCGCCAAGGCCGAGCCGCTCCTCCAGCGCCGTGTAGATCGCGTATTCGGTAAGCATGCCTTCGGGCGGATCAACGAGGCGTGGCATCGGGATAAGGGCGTTGTCCTGGGTGCCGCCGGCGAAGTCGTTGCGTTCGGCTGGGGCGGCGCAGGGCAGCACGATGTCGGCGTGGCGCGCGATGCCGGTCCAGTGAATGTCGTTGACGATGACGGTTTCCGGCCGCTGGAAAGCGCGTCGCAGGCGGTTGAGGTCCTGATGGTGATGAAACGGGTTACCGCCGGCCCACCAGACCATGCGGGCGTCGGGGAAGCGGCGGGTCTCACCGTTGTACTCGTAGACTTCGCCCGGGCGCTCCAGCATCTCGGTGATCATCGCGACGGGGATGTAGTCGCTGACGGGGTTGGTGCCTTGCGGAAAGGCCGGCCATCGGAAGGGCCGGTCGACGGTGCCGATGCTGGAATCGGCGGCGTAGGCGAGGCCAAAACCTTCGCCAGGCATGCCGATCCGTCCGAGCATCGAGGCGAGCGCGACGCAGGCCCAAAGCGGTTGTTCGCCAAAGTCGGCGCGCTGGAGGCCCGCGGCCGTCGTGACGAAGGTGCGCTTGTGAGCCATCTGGCGCGCGAGCTTGCGCAGCCGGTCGGGATCAAGGCCCGATAGCTCCGCTGCCCACTCTACGGTTTTGGGGACGCCATCGGTGTCGCCCAGGAGGTACGCGGTGAGCTTGTCGAAACCAACCGTGTAGCGTTCCAGGAACGCGGGGTCGTGGAGGCCCTCGGTCAGCAGTGTGTGGCACAGCGAGAGCATGATCGCGGTGTCAGAGCCCGGGCGCGGGGCGAGCCACTCCGCGTTCAGCGCATCGTGAGCATCGGTGCGCAAGGGGCTGATGTTGATGAACTCAACGCCGGCATCGGCGCACTCTTGCAAGGCACCCGCGAGCCTATGCCGGCCGACGCCGCCGCCCGAGATCTGCGCGTTGCGCAGCGGTAGCCCGCCGAACATGACCAGAAGCTCGCCGTGTTTGGCGACGGTTTTGAGCCGCGTCGCGTTCTTCACCTGTGTGCGGAAGTTGCCGATCACGTAGGGCATGAGAATTAGGGCGGCGTTGTAGGAGTAGTTGCCCCAGGAGGAGACGTAGCCGCCGAATACGTTGAGGAAGCGCTTCAGCTGTCCCTGTGCGTGGTGAAAGCGGCCGGCACTCGCCCAGCCGTAGGAGCCGGCGTAGATGCCTTCATTGCCATACTGGCTTTTGACGCGCACGAGCTCGCGGGCGACGAGGTCGAGCGCTTCGTCCCAGCTGACCTCGATGAACGGCTCCGCGCCCCGTTCGCCGCCGCCGTTTGGGCCATGTTTGAGGAAGCTTTCCCGGACGGACGGTTTGGCGATGCGCCATGAGCCGCTGAGCGTGCCGGCGAGATTGCCGTTCAGAACGGCGGGCGCGGCATCGTTGGGGTGGGGCCGGACCGCCTTGATCTTGCCGTTCTCCACCTCAGCGATCCCGACGCCCCAATGGTTGGCGGTGAGACGATGGCGGGGGGTGTACATGGGGCTTGGCTCCGTGGCGCGGTGCGAAAGACCGTGCCATGGGTGAGCGCGCCTCGTTACCTGCGTGAGAAGGAGCCTGATATGCCTGTAATCGACCACATCGTCATTGCCTCTGCCGATCTTGACGATGGTGCCGCGGCTTTCGAGGCCTCCACCGGTTGCGCCTTGGGGCCGGGCGGCAAGCACGCGATGATGGGGACGTACAACCGCCTCTGCCAGTCCGGCAACGGTACGTATTGCGAGCTTGTCGCCGTCGATCCGGAGGCGGCTGCGCCCTCGCGCCCGCGCTGGTTCGGCCTCAGCGACCCTGATGTGTTGGCGAAGATCGCCGTGCGCCCGCGGGCGGTCGCCTTCATCGTGGGCGCTGAGGATCTTGACCGGACGATTGCGGCTTCTCCTGTTCCGCTGGGTCCGGCGCTTTCCATGAACCGTGGGGACCTCACCTGGCGTGTGACGGTGCCCGATGATGGGATGCCGGTGGAGGGTGGGCTTGTCCCTGGGTTCATCGATTGGGGCGGGAAGCCAAATCCGAGCGCTAAGCTGGTCGATGCGGGCATTGAGTTGCGCAAGATCGTGGCGTCTCATCCCAACCCTGCGGCGCTGCGGGACATCTATCGCGCGCTTGAGATCGACGGGCTGATCGAGATTGTCGAGGGCGAGGTTGGCCTGTCGTTCGTGCTGGGGACGCCGGGCGGTGAGGTTGTGTTCGACTGACCCGACGGTTTGGACTTGCGGTGGCGTTTGGGGCGGCCTTGGTGTTTGATCCGGCGCAACAGCGACCGCTGCCAGTTGAGCGCGGGTCGCTGAGCGAGAAGGGGCCACCATGAACAGCCAAGCCACCGCCCGCGTTGTCGCTGCGCTTCCAGAGGAAGCGCCCAGCACCCGTGAAGGACTGCTTGCCGTTGCAGCACTGCCAAAGGACGCGCTCAGCGAGGCGGTGTGGCGGACGGGGCTGTTGTCGGTGTTCGATACGTTTGCGGTGATGCGCGCTGGCTTTGGTGAGCCGGCCTCAAAGATTGCTCGCGATTTGGTGCTGGAGGAGGCTGGTGCTCCGGCCGCAACGCTGGCCGGTGAAGCGGTGCGCGTTCCGGCTCGCTCTGCCGCGCTTGCGAACGGCACCACGGCGCACGCGCTCGACTATGACGACACGCACTTTGGCCACATCGGGCACGTCTCGGTGGCTGTTTTGCCTGCTGCGCTTGCCATGGGAGAGGCCGTCGACGCGCCGGCCGAGGATGTCGTGGCGGGGTTTGTGCGCGGCGCTGAGGCTGCCTGCCGTGTCGGCAAGGCGCTCGGGCGGGCGCACTATGTGGCGGGTTTCCATCAGACCGCGACGTCGGGGGCGTTTGGGGCCACCGTCGCCGCTGGATCGATCGCCGGGCTGGATGGTGACGCGATGGATCGCGCGCTCAGCATCGTGGCGGGGCGCGCGTCGGGTCTTCGCTGCCAGTTCGGCACCATGTCGAAACCGCTGAATGCCGGGATCGCTGCGCAAAACGGTGTTGAGGCGGTGCTTTTGGCAAAGCGCGGATTTACGGCCGCGGATGATGGGTTTGGCGGAGCGCAAGGGTTTTGCGCGACGCACCATGGCGAAGACGATCACTCCGCGTGGGCCGAGCCGCCGCCGGGGCGCTTCTTGTTCACCGACAATCGCTACAAGCTGCACGCGTGCTGTCATGGGACACACGCTATGATCGAGGCGCTGACGTCGCTGGTCCCGGCGATTGCGGGGCGGTCGGTGGCATCCATCACCGTCGATACCAATCCGCGCTGGTTGTCGGTGTGCGATATCAAAGTGCCTCGGACCGGGCTGGAGGTGAAGTTCTCCTACGCGCACATCGCGGCGATGGTTCTGTCGGGCGTCTCCACGGCTGCTGATGAGACCTATACGGACGCGCTGGCGGCTGACCCGGCGCTGCGCGAACAGGCGGTGCGGCTGACCGCTGTCGGGCGGGAGCAGTTGGGCGACGGCGAGGCACGGTTGACTGTGACGTTGGCCGATGGGGGAACGCTGACGGCTGAGTACGACCTTGATGCCCCGGTGGACTTGGAGACGCTGGGCGCCGCGCTGCGCGGCAAGGCGGCGGCGCTGATCGGGGATGAGCGTGCCGAGGCGATTTGGCAGCGGCTCGATGATCTTGAGGCGTTGTCGGCGCGCAATCTTGCGCACAGCATCGCCGCATGAGCGCAGAGGAGTGGCTGGGCCGCAAGACCGTGTCTCACGACACCGTCAATCCGCGCCTGATCAAGAGCTTTTCGGCGACGTTGGATCCATACCTTGCACCGGATCACGACGTTCCGCTGGGGCTGTTTTGGTGCTTGTCGCCCGACATTGTGCCGGCTGCTGACCTTGGTCCTGATGGGCATCCAAGGCTCGGCGTGGTGCTTCCTGATCTGGGGTATGGCCGGCGCATGTGGGCGGGCGGGTCGGTAGAGTTTTTTGCGGCGCTTCAGCCGGACGATGCTGTCCAAAAGACTTCCACTATTGCCGACATCACTTATCGCGATGGACGGACCGGCAAACTCGGAATCCTGACGATGGCGCACAGCTATGCTGTGGCTGGCGAGACCCGGATCGGCGAGCGGCAAACCATCGTTTACCGCGCCGGATCGGGGACCGGGACTGGGCCGGTGCCCAGCGTTGCCAGCCCGTCGGAGGAGATGGCGGTGAACCTTGGGCCGACGGCGCTGTTCCGCTATTCGGCGCTCACCTTCAACGGCCACCGCATCCACTATGACGAGCCCTACGCCACCGGCGAAGAAGGGTATGCGGGGCTTGTCGTCCATGGACCGATCCAGGCGACGCTGCTCCTCAACGTGGCGGCGAAGGCGCTGGGGCGCACGCCTTCCAAGTTCTCGTACCGCGGTCACGCGCCCTTGTTTTGTGGCAAGGATTTTTCTGTCCGCTTCGGCGAGACCGACAAGGGGCTGGAGGGTTGCGTGGTGAATGAGGCTGGCGCGATGACCTTCAGCGCGACGTTTACGGCGTAGCGCAGCATCGCGATAACTGGAGACGAAGATGGCTGAGAGCCAGGCGGAACCCCGCTCACTTGCTGATTGCCGCGCGCTCGTTGCCCGGATTTTTGAAAGCCACAACACCGCGCCGCACAACGCGGCTTCCGTGGCGCGTGCTCTGGTGGCGGCGGAGGCCGACGGGCAGGGCGGGCATGGCCTATCGCGGGTCGCGAGCTACGCGGCGCAGGCTGCGGCGGGCAAGGTGGATGGCCATGCCGTTCCGACCGCCGAGAAAGACGGTGCGGTCCTGCGGGTCGATGCCGCTCACGGGTTCGCGTACCCCGCGGTGGATGTGGCTCTCGCGGCTTTGCCTGAGATGGTCGCCACATCGGGCCTTGCAGCGGCGGCAATTGGGCGGTCTCACCATTGCGGCGTGTTGGGGCACACGGTGGAAGTGCTTGCAGAGCAAGGGCTCGTTGCGGTGATGGTGTCGAACACGCCGGCGGCAATGGCGCCGTGGGGCGGCGCGCGGGCGATTTTCGGCACCAACCCGATCGCGTTTGCAGCGCCGGGTGGTGATGCGCCTGTGGTGATCGACTTGTCGCTCTCCAAAACGGCGCGCGGCAAGATCGTGCGCGCGGCGGCTGAGGGGCAGCCGATCCCGGAAGGCTGGGCGCTTGATGCTGAGGGGCGGGCGACCACGGACGCGAAGGCAGCGCTTGGCGGGACGATGGTTCCCATGGGGGATGCCAAAGGCGTCGCGCTTGCCCTGATGGTTGAGGTGCTATCCGCTGGCCTGACGGGGGCCAACTATGGCTTCCAGGCCTCGTCTTTCCTCAATGCAGAGGGTGGGCCGCCCAGCGTGGGACAGCTTTTGATCGCGATGGATCCAACCCGCACGGGGGGCAGCGCGGCCCATATCGGGACGCTGCTGGCGGCCATCGACGCGGAGGAGGGTGCGCGTCGGCCGGGCGCGCGGCGGCTTGTGGCAAGGGCGGCGGCTGCCCGCGAGGGCCTTGCCATTCCAGATGCTCTGATGAAGCTTCCGGGCGCGGCTTAGTCTGCTGATCTGGCCGCAGCGACTATTGCTTTACGGCCGCTGGGGCGCCGAAGTCAGTTATCGCGACATTGTCACGCTTTGTGATCGGCGATTTTAGTTCCCTTCCGCTCAGAGATGGACTTAAGCTTCACTCGCCGAGGCGGCGGGCGAAGGGTATTGGCAATGGCCGACAACGAGGTGGTGGGCAAGTGCTCCAAGGCCGCGGGCGGCTGGGGTGCGCTGAAGAGCGTCGGCCGCCAGCTGATGGGCAGTGGGGCGCCGCTAGCTGGTGCCCGCACCATGCTCAAAGCCAACCAGCCGGATGGGTTTGACTGTCCTGGCTGCGCCTGGGGCGACCCAGAGCATGGCTCATCGTTTGAGTTTTGCGAAAACGGCGTGAAAGCTGTGGCTTGGGAGGCGACCACCGCCCGCGCCAAGCCTGAGTTTTTTGCCGCCCACACCGTGAGCGAGCTGCGCGGCTGGAGCGATTTTGAGCTGGAGCACGAGGGCCGGCTCACGCACCCGCTGCGCTACGATAGCGCCTCCGATCGCTACAGCCCGGTGACTTGGGACGAAGCGTTTGGCGAGATCGCCGACGCGCTGAACGCGCTCGATACGCCCTATCAGGCTGAATTCTATACGTCTGGAAGGGCGAGCAACGAGGCCGCCTTCCTCTACCAAATGTTTGTTCGCCTGTTTGGCACGAACAACTTTCCCGACTGCTCCAACATGTGCCACGAGGCGAGCGGGATTGCGCTCACCGAGGCGATTGGCATCGGCAAAGGCACGGTGCGCCTCGAAGACTTCGAGTTGGCGGACGCTATTTTCGTGGTCGGCCAAAACCCCGGCACCAACCACCCTCGTATGCTGACCGATCTTCGGGCAGCGGTGGGCCGGGGCGCCCGCGTTGTGGTGCTGAACACGCTGAAGGAGCGTGGACTACACCGTTTTGCCGATCCGCAGGACAAGCTGGAGATGCTTGCCGGCGGCAGCGCATCCACGTCGACCGACTATTTCACGCCGCTGCTTGGCGGGGACATGGCGGTGTTCCGCGGCATCGCGAAGGCCGTGTTTGCCGCCGAGGACGAGGCGGTGCGGGCCGGAAAGCCCGCGGTCCTCGACCATCAATTCATCGCGGCTCACTGCAGCGGCTTTGACGCTTATCGCGCGACGGTTGACGCCACCTCATGGGATGACATCGAAGATCAGTCGGGGCTCAGCCGACTCGAGATCGAAGACGCTGCGGCCATTTTTATCGCCGCCGACAACGTCATCACCACGTGGGCGATGGGGGTGACGCAGCACCGGCACTCTGTCGTCACTGTGCGCGAGATCACGAACGTGATGCTGCTGCGCGGCCAGGTGGGCCGGCCGGGAGCCGGGCTTTGTCCGGTGCGCGGCCATTCCAACGTTCAGGGCGACCGCACCGTTGGGATCAACGAGCGCGCGCCGGCATCGTTCATTGATGCGATGGAGCGGGAGCTTGGTGTGTCGTTGCCGCGCGCGGTGGGGCACAACACGCTGGGCGCCATTGGCGCGATCCTGGATGGGACGGCCCGCGCCTTTATCGGGCTTGGTGGCAATTTCGCGCGTGCTGTCCCGGATAGTGCGCTCATCGCTGAGGCGTTCGGGAAGCTTGACCTGACGGTGAACATCGCGACCAAGCTTAACCACAGCCACCTCTTGCCGGGCCGGTCAGCCTTTATCCTGCCCTGCCTTGGCCGGACGGAAATCGACAAGAATTCCAATGGCGTGACGCAGATTGTGACGGTGGAAGATTCCATGTCGATGGTGCACGGCTCCGGGGGGATCAACAGGCCCGCCAGTCCGGAGCTGCGCTCTGAAGTGCGCATCATTGCCGGGATTGCCAAAGCGACGCTGGGGTCGGGCGTGGTGGACTGGGACGCGCTTGCCGACAACAACGATAAGGTCCGCGATATGATCGCGCGGGTGCTGCCGATCTTCGGCGACTTCAATGCGAACGTTCGAAAGCCACGGGGTTTTCGCCTGCGCAACTCGGCGGCGCTGCGTCAGTGGGATACGGCTACGCGCAAAGCCAACTTTTCCGACGCTGCGCTGCCTGAGAACACAGTTTGGCAGCGCACTCGCGATAGCGATGACACGTTCGTCCTGCAGACCTTCCGCTCGCACGATCAGTACAACACGACCGTCTACGGCATGGACGACCGGTATCGCGGCGTGTTTGGCGCGCGGCAGGTGGTGTTTTTGCACCGGGACGACATTGCCGCGCTTGGCGCTGAGCCGCAGGACCTGGTGGACGTGCTCAGTGCGGCCGATGATGGGATCGAACGGATCGCGCGCGGGTTCCGCTTGGTGCCCTACGACATCCCGCGCGGCTGTGCGGCTGGCTACTATCCAGAGCTCAATGTTTTGGTGCCGCACACTGAGTTTGGCGACAAGAGCTTTACGCCGGCGTCAAAATCCATCGCCGTGCGGATACGGCCCCACGTTGATTGAGCCCGCCGCAAAAGCGCTTCAGATGATGCCGAGCTCGGCCGCTTTGATTTGGACCGCGAGGGGTTTTGAGTAGACCCGGCACTGCGCGAGGCTGCCGGCGATGAAGTAAAGGCCGGGCTGCGGTGTGCGGCAAAACATGTTGCGCAGCTCCAGCCCGCCTTGCTCGAACCCCCAAATGGCGCCGACACGCCCGGCGACGTCCGGCCCAAACAGCCGCTCAACCACATACTCCTGGGGCATGTAACCGGTGGATAGCACCACAAGGTCGGCGGGGATGGTGCGCCCATCGGTGAGCTTGGCGGCGCCGGGCTCAAACGCCTCAATCTCGTTATGCTGGATGAGGTCGATGCGGCCTTCGGCGATCATGTCCGACGCGCCGACGTTGAAATAGTAGCCGCCGCCGCGGGTGAGGTAGAGGAACTGCCAACCCGTGCCGTCGATCCCGGATGTTAGCCGGAAGCCTTTTGCGCGCAGGCCATCCAGAAGGTCTTTGTCGAGCGCTTCTGACTGGCGCGTGTAGGCGCGGTGCATCTCGCGCACGATCGGGAAGGGCGTCGCTTGCGCAATCAGATCGCAATCCTCGGTCGATAGTCCATCGCTGTAGATGATGTAGGGGAGCTGCGCGGAAGGCTCGATGTTGACCACCAGCGTCGGCGAGCGCTGCACCATCGTAACGTGGCCGCCGGCGGACGTGAGGTCCTGGGCGATATCGTGCGCGGAGTTGCCGGAGCCGAAGATGATCGCTGACTTGCCGGTCCAGTCGTCGCCGTCGGTGTATTGCGAGGAGTGGAGCACGGGGCCTTCAAAACCCTTCAGCGCTGGAATGTCTGGGATGTTGGGGATGCCTGATACGCCCGTAGCCATGACCACGTGGCGGGGGCGCATGGTGATGGTTTCGCCGCGGCGGTTGAGGGTTACCGTCCAGTGGCCGGCGGCTTCGTCGTAGGTGCCGCCGGTGAAATCGGTGTCAGTCCAGAAATTGAGTTCGAGCGCTTCGACGTAGGCTTCGAACCAATTGGCGAGCTTGTCCTTCGGGATGTAGAGAGGCCAGCTTTTGGGGAACGGCATCAGCGGCAGGTGGTTCACCTGCGTTTGGTTGTGCAGCGTGAGGGCGTGGTAGCGCAGGCGCCAGTTGTCGCCGATCCGGCTTTCGCGGTCGACGATGAGCGTATCGACCCCAAGCGCGGTCAGCCGCGCTGCGATGGCAAGGCCCTCCTTTCCGCCGCCCACCTCGATGACGGCCGGGTCGCGGTCGGTGTAGGCGAGGGCTTGGTCGCGCAGGTCCTTCCAGTTGGGGCCCCTGAAGTCGCGCGAATGGGACTTTGGAGCAGGGGGGCTCTCGGCGCTTTCGGCTTGGGGCTGATGCAGCGTGTCGAGCGCTGTCATGAGCGTCCAGCACCGCCAGGTGTCGTCGGCCCCGATCAGGCGGGCGACGCCTGTCCCGCTGCCGTGGGCGGTGGTGAAAGTGAAGAACAGCTCGATGCAGTTGCGGCCCGCCCGCTGCACCATCGCGGGCGCGGGATGGTCTTCGGCAAGGGCGATCTCGCGCAGCTGGCTGTCGGCAGCGACGATGGCGGCGGCGATGGCGGCGCGCTCGCCAACGGTGGCGATGTGCCATGATGCGCAAACGATATCGCGCCACCAGGCGTCAGTGACGAACAGCGAGGCAATGGCGTCTTCCCTGCCCGCTGCGATGGCCGACTGCAATTGACTGAGCCATTGAATGGCGGCCGCGTGCACCTGTGCGCTGTTCCGCTCCAGCATCGTTGCCTCCCCCACTATTGTTCCGGCGATCATAGCCGTGACCGAGCTGGCTGGCGACTGCGCTTCACGGCTGGTGCTTCAACATGGAGCCTCGACGGCGCGCGCTTTCTGCCAACCTAACGGCTCGTGCACGGGCTTGTGCAGGAGGATGAATTGGATGACGCGCTGGTTTCCCACTGCCATTGGCGTGTCGGCCGTGGTGGCTATCATCGTGGCGGCCGTCCAGCTCTTTGCGGTCCGTCAGATGGTGGTGACGGAGAACGTTTCGGTGGGGAGCACGCCCGCGACGGTATATCGGCCCGCTGACGGCCGCTTTGTCGATGACCCGGTGCCGGCGGTGGTGATCGCGCACGGGTTTGCCGGGTCGCGCACGCTGATGTCGCCCTTCGCCGTGGAGCTAGCGCGCAATGGGTATCTCGCCGTCACGTTCGATTTCGTCGGCCATGGCGAGCATCCCCTTCCCATGACCGGTGACGTGAACAGCGTCGATGGGCCGACGCAGGCGATGGTTGTCCAATTGCGCGAGCTCTCCGATTTCGCGTCTCGTCTCACCGGCGCCGATGAGTTGGCGGTGCTGGGGCACTCCATGGCATCCAATATTGTGGTGCGCTTCGCCTCTGAGGCCCCGGACGTGAGTGCGACTGTCGCTGTCTCGATGTTCTCGCCCGCTGTCACGGCGACGGCGCCGCGCAACCTGTTGGTGATCGTTGGCGATTGGGAGGGCATGCTGAAGGATGAGGCGCTGCGTGCAGTCGGCCTCGCGACCGCGCCCGACGCTGCCGAACCTGGCGAGACATACGGCGCGTTTGAGGACGGCACCGCGCGGCGCGCGTATTTTGCCGGCCAGTCGGAGCACATCGCTGTTTTGTTCGACACCGAGAGCCTGACCGAGGCGGTGGAATGGCTCGATCAAACCTTTGGTGTCGTTCGGGACGGTCCAGTCGTGGTGTCCTCTCGGCTGCCTTGGATTGGGCTTTTGATCCTTGGGGTTGTGGCTCTGGCGTATCCGCTTGCGCGCGCGTTGCCGGTTTTGGCGTCGCCGCGGATCGGTGCGGGGCTTGGCTGGCGGCGGCGGTGGCCGGTGGTGGTGGTGCCCGCGGTGTTGGTGCCGGTGTTGCTGCGATTCTTACCGACTGATTTCCTGCCGATCGTGGTGGGCGACTATCTCGCCGTGCACTTCCTGGCCTACGGGGTCGTGACCTACGCGATTGCGCTTTGGGCGTATCGACGGCAGCCGCGGGAGAGGCGCAGCGCAGCCGCGGGCATGCTGCCGCTGCTGTTGGTGACGCTTGCGGTTACGGCGTATGCGGCCGGCGTGTTCGGCTACGCCATTGAAGCGACCATCACGATTTACCATCCGGTTCCGGCGCGGTTTCCGCTGTTTGCCGTGATGCTGGCCGGCACACTCATCTACTTTCTGGCGAGCGAATGGGCGACGCGCGGCGAGGGGGCCGGCCGTGGCGCGGCGGCTGCGGAGAAGGCGGGCTTCGTGGTGTCGCTCGCCATTGCGGTGGCGCTCGACTTTGAGCGCCTGTTTTTCCTCATCATCATTGTGCCCGTGATCGCGCTGTTTTTCGTGATCTACGGGCTGTTCAGCCGGTGGAGCTTTCGCCGGACAGGGCATCCGGTCCCCGGCGCCGTTGCGACGGCCGTAGCGTTCGCGTGGGGGATCACCGTCACGTTCCCGATGCTGGCCGGCTAGCGCTGCGGTTCAGCCGTCAGAAACGAGGCGGTGCAGGCGATGACTTGGTCGAGGAGCGCCGGGTCGTGGATGGCGCCCAAGTCGTGGCCGGCGTCGAGATCGAGGATCTGGGTTTCGGCGGTGCGCCCCTCGGCCAAAGCGTTCGCCAGCGCTGCGCCGTTTTTCACGAGCGGGGCGCGCTGACCTGTCACGATGAGGATGGCGGCGTCGGTGGCCGCGGCATCCGCTCTTGGGTCCGCGTCGACGATGCCCTTAAAGAACCCTGGGCGCAGCCGAGTGTCGGCAACGATGTCACCCGCCGCGTCGCCTTGGGCGGCGTTGCGGATCGTGTCCTCACCAAAGATGATGCCGTAGGTCGCCATGGGATCCAAGACGGGGTTCCAGAGCGCGAGCCGCTCCCATGGGCCGCCGTTCGCCGCGGCGCGCATGGCGACAAGGCCGCCTTGGCTGTAGCCGAAGACGCCGAGGGGGGCTGACGAGGTCCCGGTCATCTCGGTCAGCCACTTAGTGGCGGCGATGGCATCGCGGGCCTGGGTGGAAAAGCGCGTGTCGGCCCAATCACCATCGCTTCGGCCCGATCCGATGAAGTCGATCCGCAGCGAGACAATGCCGCGCTCGGCAAAAACGCGGGCGGCGCGGGCAAACATGCCCTCTCCCTTCGCAACAGGGATTTCGTTGCGCGAGCCGGTGTAGCCGTGGAGCATGACGATCCGCGCGCGCGGTGGGCCGTCTGCCGGGCCTGCAAGCGTGCCTTCGATGCGCCCTGCCGGAGTGATGATGTCCACGACCCGCTCGTCGGCGACAGCGTAGCCCGGCCCGGTGGGGCCGCACCGCTCGAGCGCTTCAGGCGGCGTCGCGGACGCGGGGCTTATGAGCGCGGCGAGCAGGGCTGCGATAAGGGCGCTTTTCTTCACGATGGATGCCCCTTCTGTATGGTCCCCGCTGCCAGCCTAACTTTCGCGCGCCGTCCCGATCACCAGGTCGTCGCGGGTGAGCCTCATCCCGCATTCGTTGGCCGTGGCGAGAAGGCTGGTGAGGAGCGCTTCGGTGATGGGCAGGCCGTTGGCGAGCCGGTCGGCGCGGTTTTGCCGTTCCACGTCGCCTGGGATGCGCACCTTGTCG
>ERZ1740058.637-NODE-637-length-24124-cov-13.404711_pt1 | contig 24124 bp, 7 predicted proteins | sample MGYA00581745_ERZ1740058 | MGnify/ENA primary metagenome ERZ1740058 (study PRJEB43018, sample SAMN04849742) | marine metagenome | isolation source: floating plastic debris | place: Pacific Ocean | collected 2008-08-30 | study: EMG produced TPA metagenomics assembly... | reverse complement strand
CTGTATTGAGAACTTGTTCAGTAATGACGGATCCATCGACGCCTTCGAAGGTCGCAGTTTCCAATGTGAGGTTTAAAGCGACGGCACTGTCTTCTTGCCGAAAGTCGACGGTGTCAACTCCCTCACCCCCATCCATGAAATCAACGCCAATTCCACCATTGAGCACATCGTCGCCAGCCCCGCCAATCAGTGTATCGTCGCCTAGCCAGCCAGTGAGCCGATTGTTCTCCTCGTCTCCCACCAGCAGGTCATCAAACTCAGTGCCGATCACTCTTTCTGTATTGAGAACTTTTTCCGTGATGACTGACCCATCGACGCCTTCGAAGGTCGCGGTTTCCAAAGCGAGGTTGACAGTAACGGCACTTTCTTCTTCTCGAAAGTCGACAGTATCAATGCCCTCACCCCCATCGAAGTAATCGCTCCCAGTACCACCGTTGAGCACATCGTTACCAGTACCCCCAAAGAGCGTGTCGTTGCCAGTGCCGCCAACTAGGCGATCGCCCCCGGCACCCCCGTCAAAAGTATCGTCACCATCGCGACCGATGAATACATTTGTGTTTTCGTCGCCAATAAACTTGTCGTCAAATTGAGTGCCAGATGCCCGCTCAATATCGATTAGTTGTTCTGTGTAGCGGGTCCCATCAACCTTTGTGAGTATGGCGACTCCTTTGGCGAGGTTAACCTCAACTCCAGCTGCTTCCTGGTCAAATCGGACAATATCGTTTCCCGCACCACCGTCAATGGTGTCTTGCCCTAGGCCACCGCTGAGATCATCATTACCAGCGCCCCCGGAAAGGCTGTCATCGCCGCCCTCGCCGCGGAGCCGATCATTGCCCCCAAGTCCTTCAATGATGTCATCGCCTTCAGTACCCGTTAAGTTGTCGCCCAGTTCAGTCCCCGTAATGATGGTTGGAACTGTCGATAGGGAAAGAATGTCATTTTCTAAAATCGACAAGTTATTCTCAGGTTCTGGAGCCACCAAACTTTTATCATTCGGCATGGAAGTTACCCTCAAAGTCCTTACACTGAGTTCTCAGAGAGCGGCTGTCACTTTTACGCAGGATTGACGAACTTGTAATTTGAGCGATTTATCAGATTCAGAGAAATAGGGTGCGATACAAAAGCGATCGCTCTTGCTAATCGGCGCGATCGCTTTTTCCCTCGGAAGATATGTAGCGCTTCCATCATCTAAATAACTAGGATGCTGTTCAGAAACAGAGTCGTTCCTGCGCCTAAGCTAGCTATTTGGACTGACTGCAATACGCCGGAACCATCAGCATCAAAGGACAAAGCCCCAGTAGATTGATCGTAAATAAAGCGATCGCTGGCTCGACCAGCAGCGCTGCCGATCGCAAATGTTGCATCACTCAATGCTCCTACCGTTAGATCGCTGTTTAGCTCGCCCAGAGAGACAAGCAAGCGATCTCCTTCAACTTCAGAAAAGTCCTGAATAATGTCAATGCCAGCAGTTGGCCCATTCAATTGAAATTGGTCAGCGCCTAAACCACCGACTAAAGTATCGTTGCCTGCTCCACCAATCAACACGTCGTCACCCATTTCCCCGCGCAGCAAGTCATTTCCGCTAAGCCCTCGCACTGTGTCATTGCCTGCTTGAGCATTAATGACATCGTCTGAGTCCTCAAAGCCGCTGATAGTGTTGTCTAAGGCATTGAGAAAAGTAACTTGATCACGAGCAAAAACTTGACCCTGTTCTGAATCTGCATTTAGGATGTCAAAGCTGTCTTCAATTTGTAATTGCCCGTCAAACCAGATATTTCCGAGAGGGCTATTAGTGTAATTGTTGGTGGATAAATTTTCGAGGTTTTCCAGCTCAAAATTCTCTAAAATAACTTCATTATTCAAACTATTCTCAAACGTAATTACGAGATCTTCTCCGGCTTGAGTCAGAATCATATGTCTGGCTGTCAAACCTTCGCCAACCAACTTGAGAACATCAACCTCCGCATAAGTTTGAGGGGAAGGACGAGTCCCTCGACCGATGCCGCCAAAATCAGTAATGATATCCGTGCCGTCGTCGCGATAAATAATAAAGGTGTCTTGGTCGCCGCCACCAGTGAGGCGATCGCTCCCTAAACCAGCCAGGATTTCGTTACGGTTACCATTACCGCTAATGTCGTCGGCAAAGTGGGTGCCGATCACATTTTCAATATGCGATATAGTGTCGGCGATACCCGTACCCATAACGGTGCCCGCCTCTAGATCTGCTATTACGGCAGCAGTTTCATGGTGATAGCTAACAGTATCAATACCCCTACCGCCGTTCAAATTGTCGTTACCTAAACTGCCTAGGAAAAAGTCGTTTCCAGACAATCCTTGAATATCATTATTTTGGCGATCGCCGATGAAAACATCATCAAAGTTTGAACCAATGATGTTTTCTACTGTGACTATATTTTCGTCTGGAATAATTTCTATACTGTCGAGCGTGCCAAACCCATCTTTTGCTGATACCCGGCCAATTTGAAACTCAGGAAGAAGATCAAATGTGCGGGGAATAGTTTCATAGGCCCGTGTGGCATCCAGATTGACCGTCACCTTATCTTCAGAGGAAATATAGCTGGCCGTATCTGTTCCAATTCCCCCATCTAAATGATCGTTGCCTGCAGCCCCGATCAACAAATCATCACCTGCATCACCTGTCAGTAAGTCCTTCCCTATTTGCCCCAACAAGGTATCGCCGTCATTGCCCCCGGACAGTTCATCGTTGCCCTCACCACCCTTGAGGGTATCGTTGCCAGCCCCACCTTCGAGGATATCTTGACCTTCATTGCCATTCAGCTGATCGTCACCGAATTCTCCCAATATTTGATCATCACCCAAGTTGCCAAATAATTCGTCGTGCCCCTCACCGCCAAAAAGAATATCGTTGTCATCCCCCCCCCAAATTTTGTCGTTATCATCTCCACCTTCGATCGTATCATCGCCTTCGCCACCCCAAAGCGAATCCTGACCCGCATCCCCTTTGAGTTGGTCGTTCCCTTGGTCTCCTGAAATTTCGTCATTGCCAAGTCCGCCGGCTAATAGAGGATCATCACCTTCACCCCCGAATAAAACATCATGACCATTGCCGCCTTCTAAACGATCGGCCCCCGTATTGCCAAAAAGCTGATCATCACCTTCGCCGCCATTGAGGATATCGTTATGCTGGCCTCCCTGTAGCTCATCGCGCCCGGCACCGCCGTTTAAAGCATCGTCACCCTCGCCACCGTTCAACGTGTCATTATCCTCGCCGCCGTTGATCGTGTCATTCCCCGCTTGCCCCCATAGCTGATCGTTTCCGGCATTGCCGAAAAGCTGGTCATCGCCTTCTTCGCCGTGCAGTTGGTCATGACCTTCGCCGCCATTCAAATCATCTCGACCCAAACCACCTTTGAGGACGTCCGCGCCATCGCCACCAAACAAAGTGTCGCGGCCTGCCCCACCCCAAACATGATCATTTCCGGCTCGGCCATCGAGGCGATCGTTGCCTGCAAGGCCCCAGAGGGAATTGCGCTGACGATCGCCCAAGATCACGTCGTCGTTGTTGGACCCCTCAACATCTTCAATATCGATATAGCGATCGCCCATGGCTTCGTTGCGGGCACCCGCTCCAGCAGTGAGATTGGCGATGATACCGCCAGTAGCCAGGCTGTAGGAAACCACATCAATGCCCGCGCCACCATTGAGTTCATCGCTGCCTAGCCCACCGAGCAAGCGATCGTCCCCCGATCCGGCAACTAAAGTGTCATCACCTTCGCCGCCTCGCAACGTGTCGTCACCCCCCAGCGAACGAATAACGTCATTGCCACCCTGTGCATTGATGACGTCATCTGAACGACCGAAACCGGCGATCGTGTTGTCTAGATCATTGAGAAAGGTGACGGTGTTGCGGTTCAGAAGCCGTTGAAGCTGCCAGTCCGCATTAAAAACATCAAAGCTATCTTGAACCGCAGCGTCTCCCTCAAACAAAATGTTGCCAATGAACTGACCACTCTCATCACGAGTCGGCAAGTTGTCTAAATTCTCTAGCTCGAAGTCTTTGAGCGTAACGCTGACATCGTCGATGTTGGCAAACGTAATCACTAAATCATTGCCATCCTGGGTAAGCAGCATGTGCTCAGAAGTCAGGTTTTCGCCCCTAAATTCCAAGGTGTCGACTTCAGCAACCACCTTTTCAGACGGGGATGCCCCTTGACCGACCCCGCCAAAATCCACGATCTCATCGGCGCCATCCCCACGGTTGAGCACAATGACATCCCGTCCAGGACCGCCCATGATCTGGTCGTTGTTAGCACCCCCCGCTAAGCGATCGTCGCCCTCTCCCCCATTCAGAACATCCGCGCCATTGCCACTCACAATCTGGTCATTGCCAGTGCCCCCCAACACGGTGACAGGCAATAGACCAACAGCTGACAGATCGACTTCATCGTCTCCGCCTCCTGCATCGGCAAAGACTTGAGTGGAGCTGCCAAAGTCAGTTTGGGTCACGCCATAGCCCGACACCTGCACGCCGCCAACGACGGACTCAGCCACAATTTGTTCAGACCGATTGGTGATTGGACCTAGATCGGGGCGAATCGCAATCAAATCTCCTGCATTCGGCCCAATTTGAAGTTGGAGCACTGTGGGATTAGTCGTCTGGGGGATGGCTAGCTCGGCAGGGGACTGATCTGATTTGAGCAGGGCCAGCGTTGTTGGATCGAGGGCAATATCTTGAAGTAGTAAGGAAAAAATGCGCCCTTCATCCCCTGGTGAATCTTGCAGATTGATCAGGCTATCAACGGCATAGCCAATGCCTTGCAGAATGCTGTCAGTGATCGCTGGCAAGTTGTCCGCATTCGCTGCGATCACCTCTTTTGTCAAGTAAACGGTGTTGTTTGAGGGTGAGAAAACCACGTCGACGCCATCGCCGACTTCATCGGCAGGCAACAGGGCGATCTCTGGTAAAGCCTCGAAGTTACCAACCGCCCATTGATCGGCTAGCTGGGTAAGTTGAGCTAAATCAGCCGAGTTACCAAAGGCGATTGCCAATCGGTCTATATTGGTCGCATCTGATGCCCATAGCTGCAGTTGCTGTTGAGCTAAGGTGACAGCAGTCTGGACTAAAGTTGCTTGAGTCATAACTATGCGTCCTTACAGCGATCGCTTTACATGTGTGCGGTGATTTCAGATCAGGGCAGCGTCAACGACGGATTCTTGGAAGCCAATGGCGGTATTGAAGGAGCCATCCTGCAGCTGTTTCAGCCCAGTGACCGAACGTCCAAACCCAAATAAAGCTCTTAAAACCAGTAGCCACTTAAATGAGATTTAGCTGTCCAAAAAACCGGTTTCAAGCGTTGCCTGATGAGATAAGCGGCGAGCAAGAAGAGCACCCGCCTCAAAACTTTGGGTCGTTATCGGCTCAATCGGCTAAGTCTTGGTATCGATGACATCGGCATCGGCTTCAAAATCAGCAACGATATCTAGTCCGCTATCAGTTGGCATGTAGAAAGTGTCGGCACCTTCACCGCCTTCTACATAGTCATCACCCGCATCGCCCGATAGCCAATCGTCGCCAGCTTCACCCAGAAGCACATCTGCTGCGTCCCCGCCATACAAGCTATCGTTGTCGGCGCCCCCGGCTAGAACGTCGGCACCTGCCTCACCGTAAAGTTGGTCGTCACCTTCGCCGCCCGAAAGGTCATCAGCGCCGACGCCACCTCGTAGTTCATCATCACCGAGCTGCCCTTCGAGAGTGTCATCATCCTCTCCACCGATGAGCAGGTCATCGCCGCTGCCGCCTGTTAGGCGATCGCGACCCGCTTCTCCTCGCAAGGTGTCATGTCCTTCATCGCCCTGTAACTGGTCATGCCCCCCGCCTCCACTAAGGTCGTCATCGCCGCTGCCGCCGCTCAGTAAGTCGTCTCCGGCACCGCCTAGAATCTCATCGTTACCGTTGCCGCCCAGCAAGGTGTCATCGCCGTCATTGCCATAGATAGAGTCGTTACCCTCGCGAGCGTTGACGAAGTCGTCCCCCTCACCGGCTGAGACCACATCTCGCTGCCCGCCGCCATCGAAAGTATCATTGCCTCCTCGTAAGTCCACGCGAGATTCTGTGTATTGCGCCTCATTAATGTTGACTCGATCATCATCTTCGTCACCGGAAATAAGCAGTCGTAAAGCGTTGATGATGCCGCGGAGCGACAAGGTACTGCCAATGCCAACGTCAGCGTTACCAAAGTCTCCCTGAATGGTGACCGGTTCTTTGGCTTCAGCGATCGCTTCCATTGCCATCACCACGTCATCGCCTGCTCTCAGATTGACGACACCTTCAGGAGCCCGCACAGTTGCCTCACTGTCTAAAATTAGATCCTCACCAGCCGCCTTTGAGTCTTGAACGGTTAGAGTAATGTCGCCAGCCGTGGATTCAACCCGGGCAATATCGAGTTCACCCTCCATTTCCGTCAGGTCAATGTTGCCCTCTGTAATGACATCGAGCTTTCCGGCAGACAGAATGTCGGTATTGCCAATAATGGTGGTGTCTGTGTTTTCGGCATCGATGATGACATCTCCCCCAGCCTGAATCAGGCCGAACTGATAAGTGCTGGGTTCCGCCTGACCGTCACCATTCAGTCCTTGTTGGATGACTAGATTCACATCTTCCAGGTTGGTGGAGATGCGATCTGAGTTGATTACCAAAGGCTGATCGTCGCGGCGAATGCCTTGCAGATCCAGATAGATTGACTCATTTGCTGTCGCCGTCAGCAAGATGTCAGGCTGCAGAGACGGATCACGCAGTCGCAGCCCTTCTAAGCCATAGCCTTCGCCGATGGCATACCCTTGAATCAACTGGGCTGTGACCCGCGCCTCAGGGTCACCAATTTTGCCGGGTTCACTGCTGAGATTAAGCACTCGCGTTGCGATCTCCGCCTCTGGCTGACCCGATAGGATATTGCCGCCCGTATTGCGGATTTGAGTAGTGTCGTGGGGGTTATCGATCACCCCATTGAGAATGACCTCGGAAGCACCGCTGTTGTGAATGTCGATTAGGGTCGGACCTAAGAGGCGGGGCAGATTGTCGGCGACCGGATCCGTTGCAAAAACGCCGCCGCGTTCGTCTGGCTGCGCTCCCTCAACGATAATGTTGGGCTTAGTTTTGTTGATGACTTCGATGTCGTTGATGACAATGTCTTTGTCAGACCGATTTTCGAGCTTGACGAAATCATAGGTTTCCAAGAATCTGGGGTTACCTGTAATTCGGCCAATGCTCTCTCTCTGAATCTGGTCTGAGACCGTCTCCGGAAGTTCTGAAATTCGGAACGTTGCCGTCATCTTGTCATCATTCGAGATGTCGTTGACGATAATTTGGTCGGCTAAAACGGGACCCAAGGTTTTGCCATCAATATCATCAATCGTGACGTTGCAGGCTTTGACGACGTTTGCCTCTTCATCAACTTCCAAAACTGGATTCGCTCCAGGACTAATGTTGGAGTTGAAGTTAATAATTCGATTGATTTTTTGTGTGTTCTCGACTCGCTTTTTACCGAGTAAACCCCGGGCCTTTGCATCGGTCTCAAAGTTATAGCTATCTGCGCTAGCAAAGCTGCCTGCCTGAACTAATAAGTCTTTGGTTCTAAGCTGAGAATTAGGCTCAGTTGTGATGGATGAAGTCGTAACCTGGTCATTTGTCACATTGGCCTTTCGCCTTCCAGGTCCACGGAGCAGAGCCTTACCCGATGCTTGAGTCGAAACGTCCGTATGCTGTGCATTGAGTTCTACTTTCTCACTCCCTGTAATGCTCGCTCCATCTCGAATCGCAAGATTAGCTAAGCTGTCATTGGCATCGGCTACTGACTTCGCCGTTGATTTACCTGTGACCGTTCCTCTAGACGTCGCATGGGCAGTCAAACTTAAGTTTTCCACTTCAGCATTCACCACAACTTGGGAGGCTTTGACTTGGGAATTTTCCTCGAACGTGACCTGGGTAAGAGGAGGAATATCCTCAGACCCTAAAATAGCTTCAGCATTTGTCGATGGCGCAGTAGCACCGCCACCGGCCTTGGAACTTGCCCGAGAGGTGATATCAGTATTGGAAACTGCTTCAACGAATAACTGTTCTCCGGCAAATATGTGACTCTTTTGGTTAATCGCACTCTTTGTCGCATGATTGCTATTCACGATGGAATTACTACTGATCTTGGTGACACCAGCCACGCCTCGGGTTTTTGCGGCCGACCTGACGAGTTCAGCAGAATTAGAGCGAATTGAAACTGTCCCATTTGCATCAATTGCCGACCCCTCCCCTGTTGACGTCAAACTGCTGTTGAAGACGTCGACATCTGTGGTGGCTTTTCCTATAGCAATGCCTGCGCCCTGGCGATTTGTGGCAAAGGAGACGGCGTTTCCTGCAGAGTCGGTGCTGAGGTCGATCTTGCCATCCGCAGTGAGGCTAGAGCCATTTCCGGTAAATGCCTTAACCGTTGGAGCAATGGTGAGATTTGCGGTCGCAGCCTCTCCAGAAATCAACCCCCCAGAAGTTCCTGTTGCATTTGCAGAGGAAACACTATTGTCATCAACTTCAGCGAGCAACCCTAACGGACTGTCCGTTCCTAAGAAACGATGCTTTTCTGTCGCTGTAGATGCATCCAAATCGAAATAGAGGCTATGGAAGCCGGATGCCGATATAGTCAGATCAATACTCGTGTCAGAAACAATGCTGTGTTTGCTCTTGCTTTCGAGTTCTGAGCTGTCAATATTGATTGCGATTCCCTGTTGAGCATCTGTAGGAGAGTTGGCAAGCTTGAACGTTTTGTCATCGATTCTGATTACGAAGTAAGCATGGCCATTAGCCAATCCAGCAATTGGATTGGAATCAATGATGGAATCCTCTTCAATTTTGGAAACGGCACGATAGATGACTCGCTGCCCCGTAACAAAATTGTGCTTAGACCCAAAGCGAATCTCGTCAAGTTCGCTGTCAATATCAGACTTCCGAAACTCTTTATTTTGTGTAGCGCTTTCCTCAGAACTTGCGAGTTGAATCGAAAACTCATCGATTCGACGTACATAATACTTCTGGCCAGAGATCAAGCCTCCGATGTTGGGACCATTGCTGTTCTCATAAATCACTTCATCTCCATCTTCGAAACCGTGTGGTTCAGCAAATCGGATTTTGTTATTGACAATATCAATCTGTGACCCATCGAAGCGATCGCCCAACCGAATTTCTGTATCGCTCAGGCGGATAATGTTGTAGCTGCTGCCATCTTCTAGACCACCAATGCTCTTGCCGCCTTCATTGCTGTATTCGACGCTGCTGCCATCGCGCAAACCGTGGGGTTTGTCGAACGTAATTGTGTTGCTATTGCTGTCCACACCCGTTGCGTTGAACGAGCCGTCTGAGAGGTTTAGCAGCTCCCCATGTTGCGCCGAAACTGTGATATCTCCACCAGCCGCGATCTCGGCTCCATCCCCAACAGTGGCTTCAACGGTGGGTCTGATCTCAGACGTTGCTTCAGATATGCCTGCTTTTACCACACCGCCGCCAAATCCCTTAGCGGATGAATCCGCATCTGTTTGGGCATTTGCAGTTACTTGTGCGTTTCCAGCCAAATTAATATCGGCACCAGCTCCAATCGAGGCCCTAGTTTGGGCCTCAGGCGTTACTCTGGCTTCTGCCACCGATCCGCTCCCGGCAACAATGCCAGCAGATACGGCAAAGGATTCGGAGTCAACAGAGGTAGCCTGAATTGCATCGACTGTTAGGCTACCGACTGTTTGATCTGCAACTTGCCCGATCTGGACGTCTTTGCCGACAGATGCTTCTGTCAAGCCCTCGGCTTTGGCTTTAGCAATCGACACCCCAACCGCAACACCTAAGGCGGCAGCTCCGCCAATGCTGTTAGCGTTAACTGCTTTATCTGCCGTAGCCTTGACGGTGATTTTGTCAGCCTGAGCGATTTCCACATTGTCCCCAATAGCAGCTCTTTGACTGCTTTGGTCGTTGATGATGGCGACCTGAGCGCCTAGACCTACTAAGCCAGCCGCACCGCCCGCAAATCCTTTACTATTTGCCTGCTCGTCAAATGTCGACTCGACAGTTATGTCACCACCGGCTGTGATTGTCGTGGGGCGATCGCCCGAATCTTCAACAAGAGCCTGCACGTTCTCTGCTACGTTGGTCGCCGCAACTGAGCCACCAGCACCTACAAATCCGGCGACAGCGGCTGCTCCCACGGTCGCGTTGAACTCAAGAGTGCCACTCGCAGCAACCGTAACGTCGTTTCCAGCGTTAATAGAAACGCCGCGACCCACCACAGCACTGGTTCCAGGAATGAAATCTTCTTCATTACTGTAGGTTGCGCTGACGTTGCGCCCAACTGCACCATCGACCTTATTGTCGCGCTGGCGGACCGAAGAAGTCTTCGCGTTGCCGAGGTCTTGCACGATTCGGTTGTCACTCTCTTTAAAGTCTTCAGACGGCTCTTCCTCTTCCGCAAGCGGCCCCGGCGTTAGTTGCTCAAAGAGTTTGTCAACCTTGGCTTGTTCATCAGCAAAACTTTGAACATCTTGATTTGCGGGTTGCTGATTATCCCCTTTTTTATCTTCTTCTCTTTCATCGTCGGTTGCCAAGATGTCGACAGGCTGCCCTTCTTCATCCGTGAAATTCAAGAGTGGATTAGCGCCAATGGAATGAACGGCAACAGCACCCGCCACGCCAACAAAGCCACCAATACTACCGCTAATGGCATAACTATCAATATCTTTGCGTGAGTGTGCTTGAACAATGACATCTCGTTGAGCATCAATATTGACTCCTTCATCAACGCGGGCAGAAGTGTCATTTCGAACGATGCCCACATCGACTCCACCAGATAGACCAACCAGTCCCCCTGCGGCGCTACCGCTAATGCCCAGAAGATTCAGTGTATTATCAGCCGTCACCCTGACATCTTGACGACTCCCGGCTGAGGGGGGTGACTGGTTGATTTGCGCGTCTTGTCCAATAAAGGCTTGCGTATCAGAGTCTACGATGTCGACGGTGACGGCCCCGGCAACGCCAACGAACAGACCGGCCCCCCCAGCAACTGCCAAGTTAAAGATGTCCTCTCTTGATTTCGCCTGGACAGAGACTCCAGGAATATCGGGCTTCTGGCCTGTCAGGATACCGAGCGGGAGTGGAGAGTTCGCGCCGGCATCAACAACTGCATTTTGGCCGATATAAGCTTGGGTATTTTTTTCGACAAGAACCACGCCGACCGATGCGCCAATGCCGCCACCCAAGATACCAATGCCAGCCGCTCCAGAAATCACATCTATCTTCGTGTCATCATTGGCCGATACCAATACATCGCCACCAGCTTGAACGATCGCACTATCGTCGATAAACGCTTTGGTAGAGTTATCAAGCGAGAGTACGGAGATGCTGCCAGCGATAGCGACCTTGCCACTAATGCCAACCCCCATCCCGATAGACAAGATATCAGCATTGGAGTCAGCTACAACTTGGACATCGCCGTTGGTGTTGACTTGCGGTGCACTGCCGGGGCTAGCAGCATTGCCGATTGAGGCCTCTGTCGTGTTGGAGAAGATGGCTACGCCTGCAGCTGGTGCCAAGGAGAGGCTACCGGCGAGCGCTGCTGAACCATTGATGCCCATATGGTAAAGGTCACTGCCAGCGGCAACCAGAATCGATTGTTCGCTGCTAGCATCTTCATTCTCTGAATTGATCTTGGCCCCATCTTCAATCCGGGCAATTGTCTCGTTTGTCAGAACGTTGATGTTTCCCGCTATGGCGATCGCGGCTGCCGATGCACCGCTGCCCGCGATTGCATAGGACTCTAGATCGTCTTGGTTGGTTGCGGTAACAGCCAACCCTTTGATCTGAGTTGTTTCTGCGGCGGCAATTCTTTGCTCAGCGATCGCCCGGTTCTCGCGAGTCTTGGTTTCCTTCGAAGTTTCATCATCGCCTTCTGAAACCGTGGTTGTGAGTTCAACAGCTCCTGTAATCAATCGGTCTGCGACGTTTGCTCCCTGAATTGTTTCAGTTTGCAGACGGGTCTCGGGTTTCAGCGTGAGGATCTTGCCGTTGTCAGAGACAGTATCAATGACATAGCTTCCCTGATTTAAGCCGCTGCCATCAGAGATATGAATTTTTTGCCCTGGATTAAAGCCATCATCTTTCCAACTGCCAAACTCGCGGGTGATTGTGTTGTCGTCGCCGTTAAATTCTAGAGTGGGGAAATCTTTGCTATATTGAGCCTCTATCTCCTGACCAGAGTCGGTCTCATCAGATTTGCTCTTTAGCTTGGTCAACTGAATACTAGGCCCGCCAACCTCCATGGGGTCTGAGATATTCTCTTCGTAATCAATATCGAAGTTCCCGGTCCTGGCGGTGATGCCGTCTCCCAGCCCCTTAGCTGTGACATTAGCGTTGTTGCCAATCTCGGCAGTGGTCTCTTTCTTGATGATAGGAACTGCTACGGATGCTCCGAACCCTGCTGTCCCCCCTGCGGCTACACTGCCAGCAAAAGTATCCACTTCCGTTTGAATATCTGCCGCGACGAGAACGCTGCCTTCTGAATAGACGGTTGCGTTATCTCCGATCTCCGCCTTGGTCTTAACTTCTAGGCTGGAAACGCCTACCGATCCAGCGATCCCAGCTGTTCCTCCGACTGCTAAGGATGCTGCGACTGAGATAATATCCTCCTCGGACATCGCTTGAACAGAGACACGATCTCGGGCGTATACATCAGCGTTGGGTTTGACCAGCGCCAAGGTATCTTTATCCAGCGTTAGAATATCGATCCCGCCACTAAAGCCAAATTTGCCCCCAACCGATACTGCACCACCAGTGCCCAAATACTGGGTTTTGTCGCGTGCAATAATAGTGACGGTTTGCTGATGAGTTGTGTCTGTACTGGCCTGGTTGAGAGTTGCAAATGGGTTGATAGATGCCGTGGTTTCATTGTTAATACTGGTCACTGTGGTAGAACCGGCAATGCCTACTTTGCCTCCCAAAGCACCACCCGCAGCGATCGCCAAAATATCGTCTGAGTTCCGTGCTTCAATGTGGGTCGTGTTGGCAACATTGGCGGATGTAAACTGCCCGATGTAGGCCCGAGTGATGTTCTCAATATCGCTGATGGCAGTAGACAGACCGAAGCCCATATCGCCGCCGCCCGCCGCACCGCCCGCGATCGTTCTCAGCTTAAAGAGGTTTGTGGCTTTGACATTGAGATTGCCGGTCGCAGAAATCATTGTCGGGTTGGCGGCCTCAGAGTCAGCAATGAAGGCTTCAGTAATATTGTCCGCAATGACTACATTGGCGACCCCAGCGATACCGACTTTGCCAGTGCCGACGCCGACGCTGATGCCAAATGCCGACACATCTTGGTCAGCGTCCGCCGTCACCTCAATGTTGCCGGATGTGATTCCGACTCCAGCCTGAATGTCGCTCCGGGTTGTCGTGGTGTTGACGATGGCGGCGCTACCCAAGCCCAAACTGCTGCCCCCTAAGTTGGCGGCAATATTGCCCGCGATCGCTTTCGACTGAGTATCGTTTTGGCTAGTCAGCTTCAGAGTATCGGCAATGTTGATCACCGCATTGGATTCGATCCAGGTAGCGGTGGTGTTGTTCAGTTTGTTGATGGCAAACGACCCAGCAACCTGAAGTGTTCCATCGTCTTTGTCGGTGCCGCCCGCGATCGCCTCGGTGTAGTTGTTGTTGGTTCTAAGCAACTGCTTGAGGTTGTCAACAATATTTTTAAAGTCTTTGAAGTCAACCTTTTCGGGACTGACTAAATGGTTTTTAGCCATGACTGTCAGGCTGTCGGCATTTACCGTGGTGCCTTCACCCAAATAGGCCTGATTGTGGCGCGTTGTCGAGAGGATGGCTACTGACGCCCCCACGCCAATATCGCTGCCGGAATTTTGAGCATGGGCTTTGGCAGACAGACGACTCTTATCGTGGGATTCAACTTGCATGTTCCGAGCCGATTCAACGGTCGTGCCATCAGCTAGAAACGCTTGGATGTGGTCGGTAGAGCGGGAGATCGCGAGGGCTCCTGCCACGCCTACCGAGTCCGCTTTGCTCGCTCCGGCAATAGCCTCGACCCCCAATTTATTTTTGAAGTCTTCAGAGATATTTTGCTGAGAGTCGGCCCGAATATGGACATCCCCCGCCTGCTGAACCGTCGTGTTTGGCCCCAGCGCAGCTGTCGTCAGATTGTCGGTGATGTTGATGCCAACCCCGACTCCAACTTTCGCCTCGCTTTCCTGCTTACCTTTAGCGTTACCCTCTCCCTTGGTGGCAAAGTCGCTTTGATTAGTCGCTTTTAACGTCAGCTTTCCAGCCAGATCAAACTCACCATTGGAGACGGTTGCCGTCGCTTGGTCCTGAATATCGGCAACAGCGACTGCTGCCGCCACCTGAACTGCTCCCTCTGAGGTATTTGCACCATACTGATCAAGAGATTTGCTACTTTTGGCCTGATTCTGATTAGCGTTTGCCCCGTCTTCTTGAGCCCCCTTGGCGCTCGCCTTTGCCGTGGTTTTATTCGCTCGTTCAGAGGTCGCCGTCACCTCTAATTCTTCGGCTTTGAGGCTGCGGGCGATCTCCGCCTGGGTTTGGTCCCGGCTAGTCACCACCGCCACCGCAGCCCCTATCCCTACCGATTCTCCGGCGGCATTGGCATCAGCGGTCATTGTGTTTTTACTTTTACTTTTGCTGGTAACAGTGACGCCATTTTGAGTCGTGATTTGCTTGCCAGCCGCAATATTCGCCTGGGTGACGTGGGCCATTTCAGCTACAGCGACCACAGCATCCACCGCAATGCCGCCCGCTGCACCGGGCTCAGCTTTAGTGTCGACTTCGTGATCAGAAGTCGCATTAAGAGTCAGCGTATTGGCCTGGATGAGCCTAGCGTCTGCCTCAATTTCAGCTCGGGTCGAGCTGTTAGCGGAATTCACTGCTACAGATGCACCAACACCAACATCAGAGGACCCTGAATCATTGGACGAGTCGTCTTTTTTCTTCTGGGGCAGGGCTTCTGCAGTCTGCTCTGTCTCACTGTTAGCGGTCAACGTAACGTCTGCCCCGTCAACCTGAACGGTTGACCCCGCGGCGATCGCCGCCCGGTTCTGATGATTCTCGACTAAATTGAGGGCGAGGGCACCCGCGATGCCCACGGCGCTTTTTTTGCCAGCCCCAGACATGGCTTTGGTGGTAAATTCGCTGGGCTTTCCCCCTGTGTTGGCCGCCAGGTTGACACGATCAGCAGTGATATCGCCGGTGCCGCTCACATAGGCATCGTTGGTGGCATTGATACGGTTGATTCCCATCCCAACCCCGACGCCCACATCGCCTTGGGTGGCAGTACCATCGGCGATCACCTCAGATTCCGTATGAGAGCTAGCCAAAATGTTGAGCGTGTCGTCAGTGGTGATGCGACCATTAGTCGCTAAGTACGCCTGCGTTTTTCGAGTCAGGTTCGTCACGGCCAGGGCTGCAGCAATATCAACGTTACCTTCGCTCGTTTTGGCCTCGTTGCTCCGCAGGCGATTCTGAGTGGATGAGCTGTTAGTGCTGGCCCCGCCCGCCGTTGACGTCGCTTGGGTCTTGAATTCCTCTAAGGCGGTGGCTTTGATGTCAATGTTGCCCGCCTGAGTGATAGTGGCGCGATCGCTGATGTAAGCCTCAGTTGTAGTACCGATGGTGGCCACGGCTACGGTAGCACCGGCAGCACTGCTGCCTCCGGCGACTCCATTGGCGGTTGTGGTGACGATGGTTTTGGTCGTGGCTAAAAGTTTTACCTCTCCATTTGCAGCTAGTGTGGTGTCTCCAGAAACATGTGCAATGGCGGTGTTATTCACATCAGCCAGAGCGATCGCCGCATCCACGGCGGCATCATCGCTGTCTTTCGCCTCGGCTAAAACATCAGCATCAATGGTAGACTGTGCCTGAATGTTGAGATTGCCCGAACTTGCCAGTCGAGCATTACCCTGAATGCTGACCTCAGCTTTGGCGGTCGTATCCACCCGAACGGTATCGATTTCACTATCTTCCGACCGACCTTCAGACTTAGCTGTCGAAACGGTTTGGGCATCGACTGTGATGTCGTTGCCAAGCAGCGTTGCACTATCGATCGTAATGGCCGCCGTGAGCTCGGTGGAACTCAGCATCTCAGTGATGGCTGCACCGTCGTTATCGGTGCCGTCGGCAGTTTCCCCCGCATCCTCAGTTTCTACCGATGCAGCAAGGGTGATGTCTCCGGCCTGGAATCCGCTGCCAGGCTCAACTTGAGCCAACAGGGCAGCCCCTTCCCCAAAGGTAATGTTGGAGGCATCAAAGCGAATGTCTCCCGAATCTTGAGTTGAGGTTCCAGTCAAAAAGCTGTTGCCCAAAATCTGGCGGCTCGAAACTGTGGCCCCTGCCAAAAGCGTGATTGCTTCAGCTTCGATATTGAGATTGTTGAGCCCTCCCCCGCCAATCAGTCCACCAATTTCAACGACGCCATCCGCCTCAATCGTGAGGTTATCAAGAGGACCAACGCCGTCGCCTAAAATCGTCGCAATGTTAGCAATCGTCAGATCGCCAGTAACTTTGAGCACAACATCACCGCTGATGGTGACTGCCTCATCAAAGACGGTGCTGCCGATAGTTTGGCTGCCGGTAAACGTTGCTAGAACTGAACTGTAGTCGCTCGTGACGGCATCCGAGAAGGCGATCGCGGCTTCAATCTCGCCCGTGGTCACTTCGAAGGCCCAGTTTCCACCGACATGGCTGCCGCCAGTGAGGTCATTGGATGCCGCCACATCGGTTCCGGTCAGCTCACTCAAGCGATGGATCAGATCTTCGCCCACGTCATCAGCTGCAAAATTACAGCCATAAATCAAGGTGTCAGCATCTTCTGCAAATGAATTTTGCCAACTTCTAAAGTAATCAGCATAAACCTCTAAAGTTTGAGTTGATAGCTGTGTTGAGCCCAGCTGTAACTCTCCTGATTGACCATGCGAAACAATATGAATGGCTTCAATCTCTCTCTTTTGAGACAAAATTTCATGGATTTGTAAAACCCCATCTGTTTGAGAATTGATAAATACGAGTTCTCTATCGTTGCCGATATCAGCGATCAGGGTTTCATAGTCATCGACTCGCTGATCAATAAAAACAATCTCTTTTGCTAGACTAGGTTCGATGATCTCTGAATTCAGAAGCAAGTCATTATCAAGGAATTCACCCACAGAATATTTGAAATTGCCTGCACTATAATCAGTTAGATCTATCCCTTTCGATTCGATTTTAAGATATTTGTCAAACTCCCTTTCAACCAAAAAATTATCAGATTCTATGATCGGTTTGGGTTCCGCTAACATTGCTTTAAAAGACAAATCTGAACCTTTTAAGCCGGTATTTTTTTTGATTAAAAATGGCGATGTCTCCGACCCCAGCAAAAACATCTCTGCCTCAAGGCTTGAGACGTTTTCTACAGCTGATATTGGAGATCCTTGATTATGAGGAGATTGCATTAGATTCACACTTCTTAGAAGGACAAGAAAGAATTTTCTGGAATCCGAAGCACCCTATCAGTGCTGAGATTAAAGCTACTAATACTGCACTATTGCTCAACTATTTCCAAGCTTTTAGAGTTCTTGAAATTTATTTCTAGACATCAAATTTAGCAACTTGAAATCAGCTTTACTCAGTTGAATCGTTCTAACAGCATTATGGAGATTCAGGCTAAGAGATTTCATCTACTCCTTGTTCTGCCAGGTTGATATGCCAATGCTTTTCTAGGTGTAAAATCACGATTCTCTAAGATTGATTCAAATTTAAATCTTTGAAATCTATGATTTATAATCTGAGCCGCCGGTGCTCTGAAACCTGTCATTTCATTCATGGGCAGGTTATTAATTGTTTGAAAACAAAAGTTGCTATTGCTGATAGAGAAGAGTGCTTCAATTCGACGAACAACTTCTGAAAAGAAGAGCGATCGCAACTGATCAAAGTTGACGGCACTTTGCGACTCTAGATATAGGCCAGCAGAAATGTCTTTGGGAGCTCGCTGCTTTAGCTTGGCTGCCACAAAAGGACTGATCCATTCCTCACGAACCGCTAAGGCGTAGATATCGCGATCGCAGTCACTTTTTTGCAATCCAATGACATGGCCTTGCTCTAGCCAGATGCAATATTTTTGAGGTCGAAGTTCTGAATAATGGTCAGAAAAAATATCGAGTGATAGACAACCGGTTACAGATCTGAGGTCGAGGAGTTGTAAAAGCTCGGGCAAGGGGAATTCTGTCAGGGTTCCTGCGAGTTTCATGGCTAAGTTTTATCCGATTAGGGGCAAACGGAAACTACGAAGCGAGATCGCACTTCAAACATCTCAGTAACATTTAGAGACTGAAAATTCTTAAGCTGAAATAGCGTTCATGATTTCCTATTGACCTCTCGCAAGAAAGCTGACGATTTTACGCAGGGAAAAAACTCTTTTACACAAATTCACATTTTGAAGAGGTGGACGTTGTGGCTCAATCGAGCTTTGGAAGTGGGCGAGTGTAGTCAAACCACAAAGGTTGATTGAGTAACACGTCTGGAGAAGTGAGAGGTCTCTGAATCAGCTGAACTAGCTCACATCAGGTCATTGTTAGACGTTCGGCCATACGTTTCAAATCCTCTCTATCGGGGAATCCTTAGCCACTGTCTAGCGAGAGCTGGAGCAGTACTGTACACGAATGCTTTGAACAACCCATACACATCTGCCTGTCTGACGCTGGTGATCAGATCCGGTAAGGTCATCCCTTCGGTAACCTCGAAGGACATCAGATATCTCCTGAAGCAGGGACTCGGCTCAGGTGAGAGAGTGGGACAAACCCTGTTGCTCAAAGAACCATTCCAAGTCAGGGCGGATAAAGTAGGCCGTCCCGCCGCCGATGATTACCTCCACCTCGGCAGACGGCAGCCACTCGACGAGGAAATGATTTACCCGCTCTAGATAGAATTCACGGGCATAGGTACAAGCCCTGGAGAAGTCGAGAGCTTTCGACTGCCCCGGAACATGGAAGGTTTCGTGCTGCAAAATGGCTTCCAGCAAAGTCGGATCATCCGGTGCCACATCAGGCAGCTCAGTAGCACACTGCTTCAGGTATTCCACGAACCCCGACCCCTAGGGAGTGCTGTTGGCTTCTTGAGGGGGCTGCCCTTCTCGAAGGCGAGGATGGAGAGATTGCGGTGACCCAACATGAGCACGACAACGGTGCAATGGTCGGAACTCAGCTCCAGGTTTATCCCAAATGCCTATCTCATACTGAGCTAACTACAATTTTTGGATTCGTTACAATTTTGCATTCTCAAGTTGCATCTTGTTTCATACCAGACAACATACATAGACTTGCCTCAAGAATGCCGTTCAGATACGAGTGCTCGACTGATTATCGAGTACTCACGCAACTCAAATAAGTAAATTAAGATACTCGCCTAAATAGAGCCAACCCAGCAATTCGAGAAAGAAGCGCCTGAAACGCCGTAAATCCGTTTGTAAAGTTGGACATTTTATTGGGGTAAAGTTGGGGTAATCAAATTTCGATGCCACTCAAAGAATCTGTATACATAAAATGACCACCCGATTTGTAATCGAGCGGTCGCGGGTTCAAATCCCGCCATCGGCTTCCAACCGAATCAGGGCTTTTTCCTCGTATAGAGAGGAGTTCAGCGACTGCCTTTTCCAAGGTTGGCCTCATTGCGCTTGGTGTTTTTGCCCACATTGAGGCGGTTTTGGCAGGTGGTCCGAGATGAACTGCGTCCTCGACGATCCCAATATTCAATCTACATAAGCTAAGAGCTGCTCCCAAAAGTATTCAGCAATGTGCAAAAGCTGGCGATCGCAGTTGTAACGTCCGACTAACTGACATCCCAAAGGCAAACCTTCTAACGTCTGGCCGATGGGAATGTTGATGGCAGGTAAACCACACACAGTCCACAGACCACAAAATAAGGGTGACCCGGTATTTTTTAAACCTTGGGGAGCGGGGCCAGTGGTGACGGGGGTCAGAACCGCATCGAAGTCATTAAAAATGGTGTCAATACTGGCCCGATACTGCTCTTGCTTGTGAAGCGCCGCTGTGTAGACAGACAAATCAACTTGCTGTCCGCGCTTCAGCCAGGCTTGAAGATTAGGCGAACACAAGGACCGGTGGTTTTCCTGTAACCAGCCGTGATGCTGATACAACCCGTAGGCGCACAGGGTTTGGGTTGTTTCCCAAAAGTCGGCGCAATCGGGTGGCAGCTCAACAGCATTGATATCAGCCCCGGCGTGGGATAAAGCATCGACCATCTGTTGTAAACGACTTTGCGCAACGGGCTCGATGAGATGCCAATGAGGAGTTTTGATCCAGGCCAGTTGAGGAGGACGGCTAGATTGGGGCGATCGCACTTCTGGATATTGGCAGGAGGTATCCGCTCGATCAATCAACACCTCAAACACTAGCCGAATATCATCCAAACAGCGGGCAAACATGCCGACATGATCAAGATTGACTGAAACCGGCATCACACCCTGACGTGAAATTCGCCCAAAGCTGGGCTTGAAGCCAAAAATACCGCAGTAGGCCGCCGGACGGAGGATCGACCCCATGGTTTGGGAGCCGATCGAGATCGGTACCATGCCATCGGCGACTGCTGCCGCCGAGCCACTCGAACTGCCACCGGGGGTATGGGCCAAATTGTGAGGGTTACGAGTCGGAGCCGCCGCCGCCGTAGCTAACTCAGTCGTCGCGGTCTTACCCAAAATGATGGCACCGGCAGCCTTGAGCTGACTCACGACGATCGCGTCTGCTGCCAGGTAACGTTCAGCATAGAGAGGGAATCCCCAAGCGGTGGGCATATCGACTGTGGCAAAAATATCTTTGATGCCAACCGGGATTCCGAATAAGGGCTGTTCTTTGAGCAAGGAATCAATCGAGCAATCGCGCAGCGCTTGGTCTTGTCTGACGGCTTGTTGACGGGCTGCCGCGATCGCTAAATGGATCCAGGCTTTGACGTCAGATTCTCTAGCATTAATGCGACTCAAAGAATTATTTAAGATTTCAGATGCTGATATCCGATGATCAAGAAATAGCGCGATCGCAGCACTGGCAGCGAGGAATTTCATGAGAATGATAACCATTCTAAAAATCGTCAAAGATCAACGTTTTTGATCGATGTTAGATATCTTGAGGAGTCTTCATGCATCAAGCAGAAGACGACAAGCAATAGACCTCTGAAAAGGTGACTTAGCCTCACGGCTTATACAATCACATCTTTTACGAAAAGGTCTTTTAAGAAATATTTTGGTCGTCAATTGTAATTGAGTATACAGCTCTTTAAGAAACACCTTCGTATCATCTAGCCAATAAGTTCGGGCTTAGCTTGGCGTGGTTGAGGCCTCTGAAGGAAGGTGTCCAATGGATACTAGCGCAACGTTTCCTGAAGACTTTTCTGGCCAAGACTTTTTATTATTTGCCTGAATGCGGCCTGGTCAATGCCAGAGAAGTATTTGCAAAATCAAGTTTGATTTCTGCTTTGTGACGATGGAGGCTTCTCAGTCTTCGATCGCTCATGCAGACTTCATTCATTAGCTGATTAGGGGAATCTGATCGGTAAGATCGATGTTTTTCGGTCTATTTTTTCCTGGCTATTTATCTGAGTGAGATATGGCTTCAACATTGATTCGCGGCAAATACGTGATCACCAAAGCACTCAGCCGCACTGAGGCAGAAATTATTGAAAATGGGGCAGTTTTTCAGCAGGATGGCCGCATCGTTGAAATTGGTGCTTATGAAGCCTTGGCGGCTAAATACCAGCCAGATGAAGTTTTAGGGTCGCCCCATGATGTGGTGATGCCAGGGTTTGTGAATAGTCACCATCACGTCGGGTTGACCCCGCTGCAACTCGGTTCCCTCGACTATCCCCTAGAGCTGTGGTTTGCCTCTCGGCTCTCAGCTCGCCCGGTCAACTTTTACCTCGATACGCTCTACTCCGCGTTTGAGATGATCGAGTCGGGCATTACGACGGTGCAGCACATTCACGGCTGGCTGCCCGGCCCCGCTGGTAATTGGCCGGACATCACCGGTAAGTTGCTCAAAGCGTATGCAGACATTGGCATGCGAGTCTCGTACTGCTTTGGCGTCCGCACTCAAAACCATTTCGTCTACGAGTCTAACGATGAGTTTGTCAGCAAACTGCCGCCCAGCATTGCCGCTGACATGGAAGCGCTGCTCAAGCCTCACGAAGTGCCGCTTCAGGACTATCTGTGGTTTTTTGAGGCGCTCTGGAAAGAGTGGGAGGGGCAGGCGAGCGATCGCATCCGCATTCAACTTGCTCCGGCGAACCTGCACTGGTGCGACGATGAGGCCTTGACCCAGCAAAACGAGTACGCCCAGAAGTATGGCGTCGGTATGCACATGCACCTGCTCGAAACGCCCTACCAGATGGAGTATGCCAAGCGCCGTACCGGGACGACCGCCGTCAAGCATCTGAATAAGTTGGGTGTTCTCGGCGAGCACCTGACCTTGGGACACGGCGTTTGGCTCACTGAAGAAGACATTGACCTGATTGCCGAAACCGGCACCATGATTTGCCACAATGCCAGCTCTAACCTGCGGCTGCAGAGCGGCATCGCGCCACTGAACTATTACGCCAAGAAGGGTGTACGGGTGGGGATGGGGCTGGATGAGGCGGGCATTAATGACGATCGCGACATGCTGCAAGAGATGCGGCTCGTGCTCAAGCTGCACCGCGAACCGGGGATGGATAACCTCGTGCCCGCTGCTGCCCAAGTTTTCCAGATGGCGACGGAAAACGGTGCCCACACCACCCGCTTCGCGAAGGAAGTCGGCACCCTCGAACCGGGCAAAGCCGCCGACCTGGTGCTGATGGACTGGCATCACCTGGCCTATCCCTACCTGGACGACACGATTCCCGTGCTGGAAGCGGTGCTCCATCGTAGCCGCACCCACGGCATTCACACGGTGATGTGCAATGGCGAGGTGATTCTCCAAGATCGTCAGTTCACCCGCGTTGACAAAGAGGCCTTGCTAGAAGAACTCGCCGAGTCGATGCGGGCTTCGCTAACGCCGGATGAGTTGCGGCGGCGCGAACTCGCCAAAGAAGTTTTCCCTTATGTGAAGAAGGTCTATGACGGCTGGTTTGAGCCCCAGTCTTGCGAGTCGTTCTACAGTCCCAACTGTCGTTGTCCGGCTTGTTAAGTCAATCGTGAGGTCTCCCGCTCATACCCCCGCCCCGTCTGTGATGTGTTGTTTGTGATTGTTCGGTTTGCTGTCTGCACTTTGAATTGAGGAGAAAAGCTTATGTTTCGGTCTAGTTCCAGTCGTCGTCGGTTTTTAGGCATGAGCTTGGGGGCTGCCCTGACGCCAGCCATGCTGTCGGTGTTAAGCAGTTGTGCCGGGAGAACTAACACGGCTGCTAACGGTGGGCGAGAAATCAAGTTCGCCCACGGGGCCGGACTCTGTAATATGCCTTTGTTTTACGCCGCCGAAAAGCAGTTGTTTGCCGAATACGGCTTTACGGGAACCGCGGCTTTGACCCCGATGCCCGCTGACGTGGCGGTTCAACTAGCCACGGGGCAAGTGGAAATGGCGGTGATTCCTTTTACCAATGCGATCGCGGCCTATACCCAAGGCGCATCTTTTCAAATCGTCGCTGGTAGCGGCGTCGAAGGATTGATTATCGTTGCCAAGCCTGAGATCCAGTCCTTTGCCGATCTCAAAGGCAAAAAAGTCGCGACTTTCCAGGCCGATACTTTAGACGTCGTCGTCTATGACTACCTCAAAAAGGAGGGTTTAACCTACGACGATGTTGAAATGGTGTACTTGGGTGACTCCACCGAGTTACTGAATGCCTACGTGGCCGGTCAGGTGGATGCCGTGAGCCACATTGAACCCTACGCCACTAAAGCCAAAACCTCCACCAATGGCAACATTCTCGGTGATGGCACCGATATCTACGGAGCTGGCTATCCCGACTGCGTATTAGCGGTCCGCAATGAGGTCATTGAGGCTGAGCCAGAAGTCGTGAAAGATGTGATTCGCGTATTTTTTGAGGCGCAATATCAAATCGAAAATGGCTTTGAAGAAGCGGCCCAAACCA
>ERZ1740058.636-NODE-636-length-24191-cov-21.733386_pt1 | contig 24191 bp, 17 predicted proteins | sample MGYA00581745_ERZ1740058 | MGnify/ENA primary metagenome ERZ1740058 (study PRJEB43018, sample SAMN04849742) | marine metagenome | isolation source: floating plastic debris | place: Pacific Ocean | collected 2008-08-30 | study: EMG produced TPA metagenomics... | reverse complement strand
ACGTTGGAGATCGAGCATCGTATAACGGTGGTAGAGGCCTCTTTAGAGTACGATACCCCCTAATTCACAACAGGTCTAATCTTTACTGTGTCCGTACCGTGTCCGTTAGGCCGAAAGTTCGTTGAGGGCATAGCGGGCGATCGCCAAACTCAAGCGGGCTTGCTCAACCTCAGAGAGGTCAGCCCAATCAGCCTGGCGAACGGAACGGAGGGTGGTTTCTAAAATCTCTTCTTGGCCGCTGCGCATGGCCATCGCTAGGGGGCGCGCCATGACATTTAAGTCATCGGCGTCCCAACCGGTTAAGACTGACTGAGCTGCCGTGACGAGTTGGTCCATCAGCGCACCGCTTTCACTCGCGACGACTTGAGTGCTGGCTGCTAGGGTTTGCAGCAAGTGGGCGGGCATCCGCGCCCCAAATTTCTGAGTCAGGGCTGCCATCAATGATTGGTTCGGACTTTCCCAAAGCTGAGCCGCGAGCTGCGAAACTTTCTGCCATTTTGAGTCCAGCGCTTCGTCCGACAGAGTCGCCTCAGAGGTCTGCTCCAGCCTATCTAGGTATTGGGTAGTGGCCGGATCATAAAGATTCCAAGGATAGGCCCCATCTTGATTGAGCAGTGAGTGCAGTAACTCTTGTTCAATCTGCTGTTGAGGGGACAGGTTAGAAGCGGGATTGGTCGACTCATTCATGGTTATGGTTCTCGTTAGGGATGCACCGACAAGCGATCATTGGCGCGGCTAGAGCAATTAGCCAGTCTCTTTGGCTGGTCTTAGCTACAAAACTGCTGTTGGCAGTTCCGCATAAAATCAAAGGCAAATAGCCAGGAATTGAAAATTCAGTAAAAATACAGGGCTTATGGCCGCTTAATGCCGTCCAAAGGACAGTTATGAAATTGCCTATGGGCAGACGATTGCCATTGAAAATCAGGATTTGCTGCCACCTACGACTATTTGGGGAACTGTAGCAAATTCCTGAATCGATAATGGTGTTCACTTGCTACAACATGACAAAGTTCGGTATCGTCCCAATCGGTTAGTCGTAAAATGTCGACCTCACCCGTAGATTTACGGGTTTCAGGCGGATTTAGGATTGACCTTCAATCACAAATTCCATCAAGCGGCCTTGAGGACTACCAAACCTGAGCTGAGTGCCCGTTTCTAAACCGATTTCTCGGCGATGCACATGGCGCCACTCGTTGTCTGCCAGGCAAAACGTACCATAGCGAGAGTTATCTTTGAGATAGTAGGCCACGGTTTCGATACTCGGGTTGTCACCGCTACTCGATTGTCGATAAAAGATCTCGGCATGGCTACCCGAAACCCAGGGTTCCGGAATGACGACGTCGTTTTCGGGGCGGCGACCGACTTTCAGCGTGCCCCCGTAGAGATACCAAACCAGGTGCGGTTCCCCCACGGCTCTGATCGCGGCGATGGGGCTGGGGGACAGGTCTCCCGGCAGGCGAGTGATATCAGTATCTTCCTTGGATAAAAATTGGCTGTCGAAGTCAGGGTGGCGATAGAGGACGGGGAGTGTCCAAGCGGGCTGATTAAATTTGTAGACGGTGAGCAGATGTTGGCGGGCGATTGCCACGGCGCGATCAACCGGCTGGCGCTCCGCCAAGGCCTGCGAAAAGATTTGAATAAAACTGAGGGCTTCGTCATCAGCGATCGAGTCCCGCATGGCAATGACTGCGGGTACCCCGTGATGGAGCAAAACCTCCGCTAAACTACTACGCGGCATCGCGCTTTGACTTTGCTGATCGGGCTGAGCGCCCCAGCAGGTATTAAATACCGCCAGTTTGACTCGATTTCGCGTGAGCACCTGGGCCAGCTCGGTGCCATTAAGGGTCGACTCAGTCTGCAAAAAGATCAGTCCGCCATCTGGGGCCGGTACCCCATGGCCGGCATAAAAGAAAACGTTATAGGCCCCTTGTTCGAGGGCTTTGACGAGCCCTGCCGCTCGCGGCCGCACTAATACATCTACTTGGCAGGGGGCGGCTGCTCGCCGCACCGTTAGTCCCGAGGTACTTTCGCCGAGCAAAACCCGTTTGAGCAATTGGGCTTCGGTTTCGAGTTGCAACGTATCGGGTACGCTGCGCGCGTTCGTCTCTTGGCTGGGGACGTCGGGTTCGCCGAGCACGAGTAAAATTTTGAGACCCGGATCCAAACCCACATCGGCCAGGGGATCCACATCACTCGTGGTGCGGCTAAAGCGAATATGCTCATTCAGTGACATCGCCTGCCGCCCAGTTTGGGGCTGCATAATTTCCCATGGCAGGCTGATCAGTTCGGGATCACGGATATCTAAGCAGAGGGAGAGCGGGTTTCCCTGTCCCATGGCAATCCCTAAACTTTGATCGAGACTGCGTTTGATGACGCCATCGAACAGCCATTGCCAGAGGCGGACGCCCAGTGTCTGCATCAGGCGGCCCGTATAGCCTCGCTTCGTACCGGGGTCAGCGGGCATAAGATCCGCTGAGACGAACTGCGGCACATAGGCAGACGGCACATGGGGCACTTGCGGTAAGCCCCGCAGTGAAAACAGATCGAGCCAGGTTGACCAGATTTGTTCAAGATCATCCGTCCAAGGGCGATCGTGATGCACATAGCCGCCAGGATAAGGCGCTTCAACCACCCAAATGGCGTAGTGGGGAGTGTCAGTCGTTGATAGCCGCTCGATGGCGATCCGCAGGCGAGTTGGCTCTGACATCGAAAAACGCTGTGTCACAGGACAGTAAACGCGGATGGGCAGACTTGAGTCAGGCGGAAGTTTTAGCCAGACTCAGGTATCTGAGTCTTTACCCAATCTCGTTAGTCAGTACACAATCCCCGCTGAGTAACGGATGTGTCAAGCAATTGCTCAGCAAAAACGGGTAAGTCAGTCTGCAGTAACCAGCCCTGATCCCCTGCTTGAGCTAGGGGGAGCAAGCGATCGCGCGGTTCGAGGGCAGGCTCAACGGACTCAGCCGCAGGGGGCGGCGGTACCGAATCGACCGTTTCTGAGGCTATGGAACACACTTCTAGACGCACCCACAGTCGACCATCGGGAGTCTTTTGTCGACTGTTAACTTGCACGATACTACCAATCGACAGCAAGCGCTCGGGTAAATCGACCGCGGCCGGGGATGCATCCGTGGCCGGTGGTGCCTGGGTTGCCAGGAGCGTTGCGGCGGCGGAGGGGTCGGGGAGCTGTTGAATTTGTAAATAATCGCCCACCGCGAGACTCATCGGGTCGGCCTCATCGACAGTGGGGGGCGCCGCTGAGGGCGATAGGGTTTCCCCAGACTCGGCCGCTGGTTCAATCGGGGCGATCGCGCCGTCACGACGATTCAGCCAGCGCCACCCGAAGACGCTGCCGAGGCCCACCAGCGCCACCATCACGACATTCGTGATCCAGCGGAGCCCAGATCGTGGTGGACGGCGGCGGGGCGGTGGGGGGAATGCCGTGGCCGGAGCGGCGAGACTTGGGGGCGGTGCCGCTACCCCGATGGGGGGCGGGGCGAGTAATGGTTGATTTGCGAGCTCGACGGACACGGCGATGGGGCGCTCGCCGGGCTCGACTTTGCAGCGCAGGAGTCCTACCGTGACGTTGTCATGGCCGTTATGGATGTTCGCGAGATCGATTAACCGTTGAGTGGCATTACCCACGTCAGTCTCACCATTCAACACGGGCATGAGTTCTGACGACCACAGGTGATCAATCAGGTCATTATCGCTGAGCCCGTCCGAGCACAGCAGCACCACACTATCCGCCGCCAGCGGATACAGCTTAACGGTGGGATACAAGTGGCTGGCGTCGGCCATGCCCAATGCCTGTACTAAGGCACCTGCCCCCGGCTGCTGAAGGGCATCTTGATAGAGTCCCAGCCCTAACCGCATCTCGCGGGCCGCCACGTCATCATCCAGGGTGATTTGCCGACAGCTGTGCGATCGCACGCGATAGGCGCGACTATCACCCAGGTGGGCGACGTAGAGGCGACCGCCATACACTAGGCCGACTATGATGGTCGTGCCCATGCGGCCTCGATCCTGACGCTGGTCGGCATCATTGCGAGCGGTAATCGCTTGGTTGGCAGCGATGATGGCCTCTTTTAACGCGGTCACGACCTGGCGATGGGCCACCGTTGGCCCCTTAAGAAACGGGTTGAGTCGCTGGCTCACCTCAGCGATCGCTAAATGAGAGGCCACATCGCCCCCTTGGTGACCCCCGACGCCATCACAGACCACCACCAGAGCGGATTCTGAGCTGCGGCCACCCAGCGACACCTGGCGTACGGTCCCGCTCTCGGGATAGCAAGCGTCTTCGTTTCGCTGGCGAGTTGGCCCCTGATCAGAGGCAGTCGCTAGCTGGACAGTGAGCGTTTGTTGGCTAGAAATTGCGGCAATCGCCTGCACCAGCGAATACACCAAGCCTGCGGCGCTGCCGTGTCCAGCGATTAGATGATCCGTTAATTGGGTGAGATAGTCGCGAATGGGCGGTGCCGCAGTGGCGATCCACGGCTGCCATTGCTGACCTAAATCCACTAAGGTGACGGTCGTGGCTTGAGCTTCCAGGCAAAGCAGGCGCAGATCTTCACCCTCCACTCGTAGGTGCTGCCAGTCCAGCAAGGTATGGGCCAACTGCTGATTAACACAGGGCTGCCACAGCTTCGCGATCTGCCGCAGCCAAGCGAGTTGATGCAGAGCAGTGGCTCCGGGCCAAGTCTTAGCCAGCGTTGGCAACAGGGCGGGAGGCTGGGAGGGGTTCGACGCTCCCAGCAGCGGAATTTCTTCGAGCAGCAATAAGACACTCTGGCCGTCAGGGTGCAAAACCTGAGTAAACGGTCGGGGAATGTTGACCGAAAAAGGCGAGAGAGCGAGATAAGGGGCGGCTAGGGGCGGCACACTGGTTAAGGGCGGTGGCGGTGATTGGGGCTGCTGATCTTGAACCAAAGGAAAGTCAATCACCTGATAGCGACCCGCTAGCAACGTGCCAGCGGGCACAGCCGCCGATGAAGCTGGCCCCTGGATCCACAAAAATCGGCGCACTGGCGGCAGTTGCGGACTAGGCATACTTAGCGATCGCACTTATCATCAGCAACTCAGTGATGGCAGCACCGGTCAAAGATACGCAATTGTGACACAGTTCTTGCCCGATGACCTGATTGGTTTAAGCCTCACCCTGAGCTTCAGAGACGACCTGAGGTAGCCCCATGCTGTAGTTCAGCACGCGGCTTTTCAGGTTGTAGCTGATGTCGCCGGCTTGTAACTGCTGTTTAATGAAGTGTTCTAGATCGGAGCCAATACGGCGCAAATTGTAATCTGTCAGTTCGGCACCACCCGAAGCGGCGACGAGCCGATCAAACTCAGTGTTGACCTGTTGCAGGGCTTCGTCACTCCAGGTGAATTCGTTATCAGGGTCAATGTCGAGTGTCAATACCGATTCACTGGGAACCAGCTCATCATTAACGACTTCGGCGGCATAAATCAAAACGTGGCGAGTGGTCGATTTCAGCATTGCCCTTGTACTCAGTGGATAATCAGCAAAACCTGTTGCCATTGTAAGGGGAGAGCGTCCGACCGTTAGATAGAGATTCGCTGGGCAAACCATAACGGGGGCTGGCGTGGGTCGCGGCGATCGCGGCGGGGAGAGCGGTGATCGCGATTAAAGTCCACCGACAAGACCCTTACCGCTACCTTCTAGACTGAGTTTTTCCCAGTAGGGGAACCCACTCCTTCACAATAAACATACTGAACCCCATGGCATTGGCGATGACTCATTCCCTCAACCACATCCTTGAGCGGGCTCTAGCCGGAGCCGACCTCACCCCGACCGAAGCTGTACAACTCCTCTTGCAGCGCGACTCAGAAGCGATCGCGGCGATTCAGGTAGCTGCCGATCAGCTGCGTCAACAGCAAGTCGGCGACACCGTCACCTACGTCATCAACCGCAACCTTAACTTCACCAATATTTGTGAGCAGCACTGTAGTTTTTGTGCGTTTCGCCGCGATGCGGATACAGACGGAGCCTTTTGGCTTGATTGGGAGACCATGCGGGCTAAAGCGGCAGAAGCCGTTGCCTTAGGGGCAACAGAAATTTGTATGCAGGGCGGCTTGAATCCTGCCGCTAAGGTGGCGGGCAGTAGCCTCAAGTATTATCTGCAGTTGCTCAGCCACCTGAAAACAGAGTTCCCCCAACTCCATCTCCATGCCTTTTCGCCCCAAGAGGTGCAGTTCATCGCGCGGGAAGATGGTCTGAATTATGCCGATGTAATTATTGCCTTGCAAGCAGCGGGCGTGGGGTCATTGCCGGGTACCGCCGCTGAAGTGCTGGATGATGAGGTACGGCGGGTGCTGTGTCCAGAAAAAATTAGCACGGCAACCTGGCTGGAAATTGTCGGGTTGGCCCATCAGCTCGGGGTGCCGACGACGAGTACTTTGCTGTGCGGCCATATCGAAACCCCAGAGCAGCAGATCACGCATCTAGAACAGTTGCGACAGCTGCAGCAGCGGGCGATCGCTCACCAGTTTCCCGCCCGCATTACAGAATTTGTCTTGCTGCCCTTTGTCGGACAAGATGCCCCTCAATCTCTACGTCGGCGCGTCGGTCGCGATCAGCCAGATTTGGCGGCGGTGTTACAGCTGACTGCCGTGGCTCGACTTTACCTCGGTAACTGGATTCCTAATCATCAGCCTAGCTGGGTCAAATTGGGCCTCAGCGGTGCCAGCACGGCCCTGCGCTGGGGCTGCAACGATATTGGCGGCACCCTGATGGAAGAACACATCACCACCATGGCCGGAGCGCAGGGGGGCACGGCCATGACCGTGGGTGAATTGACCGGGGCGATCGCGGCGATCAACCGGCCTCACCAACAGCGTGACACCGTTTATCGATCGCTCTCCCCCACTGAGTCTTCGTTGAGTCCGGCCTCTGACGCATCGTCGGATACGACGTCTGTTGGCATGGCCGCATCAATGGGATAAAGCGCCCCCGCCCGACAGTCTCGCAGCCACAACTGCACCGCCTGACCCACAAACCCTTCGCTACTTTCTTGGGGCGGGCTGGGGGGGCGATCGGTGATCGCTGGGGCCACTCGTGAAAACATCAACACCAGCCGCCAGCCGTTCTCGACGGGCGTGAGAAACAACCAGTGGTATTGCTCTAGATTGACGACCTCTGTAGCCGTGTACTGCCGCTCTAGTGTGGTAAAGAAAACTTGCTGCAAGGTTTCTGGGGGAGTAAGCGGGGGCTCGCTGAAGATTTGAGGAGAAATTTCCAGCGGTTCCAACTCGGCCCGCCCAGCCAAGAGCATGGTGCCATAGCCGGTTAGTTCGGCGTCGCTAGGCAAACTCCGAGCGGCCACCCGGTTCGTATAGCTGGGCAAATCTCGCAGCAGTCCCGCCACCAGTGTCTCCATATCCTCAGGGCAGGCCATGGGGGGGCGCAGAAAGGGGGCCGCGTCTTCGGCCAATTCAGAATCAGTCGCGGGTGCCGGGGTGTCGGCGATCGCGACCAGCGGCACCGTCATCAGCCCCGCAATTAGGCCAACCATGGCCTGCCCAATCTTGCCTGTGAGCTTGTGGCTAATCACCTGTATTAATGCCTCCTAGCGCGCGACTCCAACGCTAACTGCGAGCCTAACCTATCGCGATGGTGGTAATTCGCAACGAAAGATTGCAATTTCTCGCGCTCGAAATCTCATATCCTTAGTATCCTTATCGGAAAATCCTGTTAAAGGACGTTGGCATGATAACCAGATGATCTTCATCCGATCACTGGTGAGGAGTACTGGGGAATGGTCATGGTGCGAAATCGCTCATTATTTGTTTGGCTGTTGGTGGTGGCTTGCCTGGCCTCGCCAGCAGTGGCGGGCTCTCGTTCGGGTAGCTGGCTGGTCCAACTAGACATTGACAATCCAGACGCTGTCGATAACCCTGACGCGCCGGACGATGCTCCTGAGGCGGCAGACGACACCTCGCCCGAATCCCCAGAAGTCGCGTCACCTGAATCCCCTGAGGGCATACCTCCAGAAGGCTTCGTCCCGCCTGAGCAGTTGCCGGAGGGCACCAATCTCACCATCGAAGGCTCTTCTAGTATGGCGGTGATTACTCAGGCTCTGATTCAACAGTTCCAAGCCGCCTATCCCAATGCCAGTGTCACTTTAGTTGAGCGGCCCTCTGATGCGGCGGTGGCCAATCTGCAAACGGCCACTGCTGATCTCGCGGCGATCGGTCGTTCCCTCACAGAGGAACAACAGGCCCAGAATCTGAGAGAAGTTTCGGTCAGTCGTGAGAAGGTCGCCGTCATTGTCGGGGCCGAAAATCCGTTTGAAGACCAAATCGAAGCCGAAGACTTTGTCCGCATCTTTCGAGGTGAAATCACCAATTGGGTTGAACTCGGCGGGCCAGATTTGCCTATTCGCCTCGTCGATCGCCCGGAAACCAGTGACACCCGAGCGGCTCTGGCCAATTACGAGATTTTTGGCGGTGACCTCACCACGGGCGGTAACGTCACGCCGGTGCCCAACGACAGCACCGCCGAGGTGGTTGAGGCCTTGGGCGACAATGGGATTGGCTACGCGATCGCCAGTCAGGTGATCGGCCAAGACAACGTGCGCGTGCTGCCCATGCACGGCACGCTGCCGGATGATCCCCGCTATCCCTACTCCCAGCCGCGCAACTACGTCTATCGCGGCACTGACACCCTGCCTATCGAGGTCGAAGCATTCCTGGCCCTTGCCACCAATGCCCAAGGGCAAGAAACCGTGGCCCAAGCCAAGGCCGCTGAGGCGGCGGACGTAGCAGCGGCGGATCTGCCCGATAAGGTCTCCGCTACGCGTCCCAATGGTCAAGGCTTTGTGACCGGCGATCGCGCCGGGAATCTCAACTTTTGGAACGCTGACGGCACCCCGGCGGGCGAACCCGTTGCGGCCCATACAGGCCCCGTGACCGCGATCACCTTTAGTGGCGATGGTCAACGATTGATTAGCGGTGGCGCGGATGGCACCATTCGCTTGTGGGATGCCGTGGGCACCCCCATCGGCGACCCGATCAATGGGGGCAATGGGCCGGTGACTAGCCTGACTATCCAGCCCGATGGTCGCTTCATTAGCGCTAGTGCTGACGGCACCCTGCAACTCTGGGACGATACGGGTAACCCGATCGGTGCTCCTATCACCGGTCACGAAGATGCCGTGCGCGACATGGTGTTGAACCCCGATGGCACTCTCCTAACCACGGCGTCGAAGGACGGCACCATCCGCCAGTGGAACACCGCCGACGGCACGCCTCAGGGTGAGCCGTGGACGGGGCATCAGGGTGCGGTTCAGGCGTTAGCCGCCAAACCCGACGGCGTGATTTTTTCTGGCGGTGCCGATGGCACCGTGCGCCAGTGGGATGCTAATGGGGTTCCAGTCGGCGAGCCTCTACCGGTATCTGGCCCCGTGACGGCGATCGCCGCCAATGCCAGCGGCACCAGTGTGGCCGTTGGTGACGAAACCGGTGCCCTGCAATACCTGTCTGGGGAAGGGGTACCCGTTGGCCCAGCGCTCACCGATGTGGGTGCACCCATTGATGATCTGGCGTTTACCCCTGATGGTCAGCGCTTAGTCGTGAGTGCGGGTGAAGTGCCCCAACTGCGAGACAGTACAGGGCAGATGATTCCGATTCCCAACTCGGAGGCGGAGACCGCGGATTCAGAGGCGGCTGGCATTCCCCCTGAGTTATTAGATCTCTGGCAACGTTTGCAGCGGCTGCCGCCCCAGGTGCTGTGGATTATTCCGGTTGCCGTCCTCGGGTTGCTGCTGTTGGGGTTACTGCGTAGCTTTCGCAAAGACGAAGATGATGATTTTGAAGAGGATGCGGTTGGCCTACTGCCTGGTGACGCCACCGATACTGATACTGATTTCACGAATACTGACTTTGCCAGTAACGACTTTACCAATACTGACTTTACGAGTCCTGAACCAGCTCGCAGCGAGGTGTCTGGGATTAGCCCACAAGAGGCCACTAGCTCCCTTGATTCGTCTTTGGCGCGGGCTAAGCAAACCCTGGCTGAAGGGGTCAGCCTCGGCAATGCAGGTCGTTATCAAGAGGCTCTAGATCGCTTCAATAAGTCCATTGAACTGGCTGATATTGAACGCTTGAAAGCCGCTGCAGCGGGTACAGCCCTGGTCGGTGCCAGTGCCGTGATTGCCCGCGGTCTTGCCCGCCGGGGCACTGCGTTTGCTAACTTGGGCCGCACCGAGGAGGCATTGCAGAGCCTCAACCGCGCCTTGGAAATGGATCCCAATGAGGCCGCTGCGTGGATCGGCAAAGGGAACGTGTTGGTGCAAAAGGGACAGTTAGACGAGGCGCTTTTTTGCTTTGATAAAGCGATCGAACTCAATCCTAACCTGGCCGCTGCCTGGCAAGGCAAAGGTAAAGCCCTGCAAAAAATGGGACGCGATGCGGAAGCTCGTAACGCTTTTGCTAAAGCGGGCGCTCTGGGTGGCGTTAGCGAAGATATTCCGATTGAGTTGGGCACGCCCGTTGACGAGATGCCGGCCACGACGGGGTATTCCCAATCGGGCTTCAGCGACAGCGACTTTAGCAGCAATGACTTTAATGACAGCGATTTTGCCGTCCCCCCGGTGACGCCCAGCTCCGCCACACCGGGGGTGGGCTCGATGCGACCAACTGCGCCGCCGCCCACCACTCAACCCCAACCGAGACCGACTCTGATTACGCCACCCCCGGTTGAGCCCAGTCCATTGCCAACCCCGCCCCTCCCGAGCGGCCCCATCGGCCCGATTGGCATAATTCCCCCCGAGCCAACCTTAAACGCTGGGGCGGATGACGACATCCCTGCCGATTTGTTGGCTGCGATCGATCGCCTGCCCCCCGTTGATCTTCCGGTCTCGCCAGCGCAGTCACCGCCGAGCGCTCCCATTACGCCGATTAGTGAGGTCACAGACCCCGCGATCGCACCCACCGCTGATGATTCAGTCCCGCCAGAGGTTTTGCAATCTCTGGAATATTTGCCCGCCGAAGCTGAGTCACCTGATCCGAGTGCTCCGGTTACCGCTCCGATTGATGTGCCTCCCGAAGTGAGCGCGATTTTGGCGGGGGATTCTGATATTCCGAGTGCTGAAGAGACCGCTGATGCAGCTTCTGTCACAGACCCCATGGCAGCCTTTTTCGGTAACGATCCAACGGTATCGATGCGACCGGCCGCTAGGACATCCCCGCCATCGGTCGCTGAGGCATCATCGCCCGTATCACCTCCTGACAGTCTGGCATCTTCTACGGTGCCGGATCAGCCAGATGATCTGAGTGACAGCGATGCAGCCTTGGCTGGATTGCCCCCAGATGTCCTCGAAGCGCTCAAGGGTATTCCAGAAGACTCCCCGGATAGTTTTAATCTGCCGTCGACCTCTGACACAGAACAGACGCCGCCCCCGCCCCCCAATAATCCGCGCCTGCAGGATCTGTCATAAAAGACTTCCTCGTGCTTGCGAACCAGCGGTATGGACTAATCGGTATCCGTACCGTAATTGCTGATAATGATTTCAGGCTACCCTCTGAGATGACATTCCAGGATTCCTATAGCGGGATGCGGAATGAAGAAGTCGGAAATCAGAATTGAAAAGCCTATCAAGTAAGGATTTCAGGCATTGGGGGTGACCTGAGCAAACTGTGACTTGCCCTGAAAACAACCCCGCGTAGGGTGGGTCAATTCCCTCACAGTTCACTCAAAACTCCCCACCAGTCCGCTGTCTGGCCCACCAACCCAAACCCGCAACGGACAACCGCATTTTCATCGTTTGGAGTGGCGCGCCTGCGTCATGAGCCGTTGCTATAACGCTGAATGTATTGAGTCAGCGTTATTCCAGCGCAAAGGATTCTAAAAATCCTGAAGCGGCCTTTTCGATGTTTTTTCCTTCAGGAATGACGACTAAGACTTGGTAGAGGCGATTGTCTACCAGATAGATGCGCGAACTGATCGTTGCAGGCTCATCGGTTTCTGCGCCCGTGCTAATGACGAGCGATCGCCCCGGATAACCGTCGATTTCCACCGCTTCTTCGCTGAGCAGTGTGCCTCCCAAGTTTGTCACAGCGCCGTCGCGGCTACTGTCTAGTAGAGCTTGCGGATCGGTCTCATCGACAATGGCCGAGGGATAGTCAGAATAGGCAATCACATAGGCGGAGTCTTCTGCTTCCGTTGTGAAGGTGTGAATTTCGACTGGGCCGACGGGCGTTTGGATTGCTTGCTGAGTTTCTTCAAATGGTGCCGGGGTTTCGACTCTAAACTCCCCGGCCTCTGAAGAAAAGGCTTCTCCTTGAATTGATTCTCCATTACAAGCAGCTGTCAGTAATATGCCGATGAGCAAAAAACGACTGATCCCATGTTTCATAATGCTGGTGTCTGTAATCTGTTAAGAACGGTTCATCAGGGCGTCAGGAGAAATGCCATCAACTCAGCTGATTGACTCAATTCCCAAAATCAATCTTTAGAAATCGACATCAATATCTTCTTCCTCAAGGGCATCAAGATTGTCGATGCTGTCCGTTAGCTCGTATCTCAGGTCTTCTAGCGATTGCTTACGACTACGGCGAGAAACTCGACGATATTTTTTAGGCGACAGGCGCGGTTCGTGCTGAATTTGGCCATCATCCGTAATTTTGATTTTGAAGGTGGCGTCTGGATCAGCAGAATCATGGTCAAGTTGAGTTTGCAGCACACAGCTATCCAGAAGCTGTAGATAGTCAGGATAGCGCTCCCAGTTGGGGGCCACCACACATCCTGGCTCTGTTCGATGCAGGCAGTCGGTAAACTGGCAGCAGTGACTTTGCAGGCGATCGCGGATTTCTGGAAAACACTCTCCGAGCACTTGCGGTGTACAGGCGATGTCAGGCTGGTTGAAACCCGGTGTGTCAGCTAGGAGTCCACCGGTCAGGAGTTCAAACAGCTCGACATGTCGAGTCGTGTGACGACCCCGGCCCAATTTGCCAGATACGGCATTGACCCGCAGCTCAGCCGCTGGAATGAGTCGGTTGATCAAACTTGATTTGCCCACGCCAGAAGGGCCAGATACGACCGTGATGCGATTTTGTAAGGCGTCAGCAAGGGTAGATAGACCGAGATTTTGTTTCACGCTGATCATCACCGAAGCATAGCCCCAACTGCGCAAACGCGCCTGCCAAGCGGCCTGGGCGTCGGCCTCTAAGAGATCACATTTGTTGAGACACAGACAAATATCCAACCCGGTCAACTCGGCTTTAACCAAAAACCGAGTGAGCTGATGAACATCTAAGTCAGGTTCGGCAAGGGCAAAGACCAGTAATATTTGATTGGCATTGGCCACCGGTGGTCGATCTAACTGCGTTTGTCGCGGTGAAACGGCTGCGATTGCCCCTCGTCTGCCTTCCCAGTCAGGGTCTTCAACCTGGACGCGATCGCCCACCATGACTTGCTGACCCACTTTTTTGAGCCGGGCTCGGCGCGTACACAGCAAAGTTTGTGGGACGTCTGCAACGCCATCCACTGCCTCACCGAAGGACACGGACCCCTCTAAGCGCACTGAATAATAGTTAGCCTGCACTGCCGTCACTGTGCCCCAGAGCGCTCCCTGTACGGCTGTTTGACCAGCAAAGGTAGGAGACGTCATCGGGTCATGCCAGAGAATTACGCACCTGTAGTGCGTAGTAATCGTCTTTCTCCATCAATTGTTCGATGCCATAGCCTTCCATCTTGAGGCTATCGGGCACTTGAGCCACCGGTTCACCGGCATCGATCCAGACTTCTAGCAAGGTTCCGACCGCCATTTGCTGCAGCTGCAGCTTGGTGCGGACAAAATTAATGGGACAAGGCGTGTTGCGCAGATCTAACACCACATCGGGAGACCGGGACGGTGCCACGGAGTCATCAACAGAGTTAGGGAGAACGTCACTCATCCGCGAAACAGCCCTCCTAAAAAGCCCTCAATACCCCCGCCCTTACTCACGCGATCGCCGCGCATTTCGGCAAGCTTCTCAACCATCTCCCGCTCTTCGGGCTTCAACCGAGTCGGAATTTGCACCTGCACAGCAATTAAATGATCGCCCCGACTGACCGGATTACCCAGCTTCGGCACGCCATGGTTTTCCAACGTCAAGACGGTGTTGGGTTGAGTGCCCGCAGGAATCTCCAGATCGACTTTGCCATCAACGGTGTCGACCTCAATCTTGGCACCCAAAATGGCCTGTAGGTAAGTAATCTTCAAGTCTGATAGAACATTGACTCCATCGCGTCGGAAGCTAGCATCTTCCTCCACAAAGAGATACACATAAAGGTCGCCAGCTGTACCGCCCTTTTGACCCGCATCCCCTTCTCCAGAGACGCGCAGGCGCGTGCCGTTATCAACCCCGGCTGGAATCGTAATCTTGAGCTTTTTACTTTCTTGCCGATGACCGCTACCACCGCAGGTCTCACAGCGCTCTTCGACCATTTCGCCGGTGCCATTACAGGTCGGACAGGCCGATACCTGCGCAAAACTCCCAAAGGGCGTTCGGGTCGTTCGTCGAACTTGGCCGCTCCCACTACAGGTACTGCAGGTAACGGGGCGGGTTCCCGGTTTAGCACCAGAACCGTTACAGGTGTTGCAGGTCTCTAAATGGCCGATCTTGATTTCCTTTTCGCCACCAAAAACCGCTTCCTTAAACCCCAACTTCAGGTCGAGCCGGAGGTCATCGCCACGGGTCGGTCCCCGTCGCCGCCCGCCCGCTTGACCGGTGCCGCCAAAGCCTCCAAAGAAGCTCTCAAATATGTCAGCAAAGCCCATATCCGAGAAATCTTGAAAGCCTCCTGCTCCAGTCGCCGCACTGCCGACACCTGCTTCGCCAAAGCGGTCATACCGCGCTCGCACCTCGGGCTCAGAAAGCACTTCGTAGGCGCGATTGATTTCCTTGAAAACTTCCTCAGCCCCATCCTCTTTATTGACGTCAGGATGATATTTGCGGGCGAGGCGGCGGTAGGCTCGCTTGATTTCTTCCTGGTCTGAGCCACGAGAAACACCCAGCAGTTCATAGTAGTCACGGGCCATAGACGTCTATTGCCAACGCTGAATCAACATTACGATACGTTTATCTATTCTATGGGACGTCGCCTCAGTTGAGCAGACAACCTTTCCCTCCCACCAGAGTAGCTTAGTCAATGGCTTCATAGTCAGCCGTGATCGTGGCATCTAGATCGATGCTGCCACCTTGCTCGTCCGGATCAGACGTTTCTGATTCGGCAAAATCTAGGGGTTGGGCAATCGTTTCGTTAGCCTCCTCTAGGGGGACATCGACGTTGAAGTCGACCACTTCGTCGCCCTCTTCAGATTGCTGATACAGGGTGGCACCAATGGTGAAGAGTGAATGTTGCAGGCCCTCCATGGCATTGCGCAAGTCTTCGGGCGCGATCGCTTTATCTTGCATCGCTGCCCTCAATTCAGCAGCTTTTTCTTCTGCTGAAGCTCTTAGAGCGACATCCATCAAATCGCTGTTGTCACGCAGGGTCGCTTCATAGCTGTATAGGAGACTATCGGCTTGGTTGACCAAATCAGCGACCTGTCGCCGCCGCTCATCTTCGTCAGCAAAGTTCTCGGCATCCGAGCGCATCTTTTCCACTTCGTCGGTGCTGAGACCGCCGGTGTTGGTAATGCGAATACTCTGAGCGCGACCAGTGCCCTTGTCGCGGGCCGCCACCTGCAAAATACCGTCGGCATCAATTTCAAAGGAAACTTCAATCTGCGGGACTCCCCGAGGAGCCGGTGGAATCCCCGCCAGTTGGAACTTGCCTAAGCTCTTGTTGTCTTTGGCCATCGCTCGTTCGCCCTGAAGGGCATGCACCTCAACCGAAGTTTGACCATCGGTCGCGGTCGAGAAGATTTGCGTCTTGCTGGTCGGAATCGTCGTGTTGCGCTCAATGACCTTGGTAAAGACTTCGCCTAAGGTCTCAATCCCTAACGACAGGGGAGTGACATCTAGCAGTAGCAGATCCTTGACCTCGCCGCCCAAGACACCGGCCTGAATCGAGGCACCCAAGGCCACGGCTTCATCGGGATTGACGGAACGATCTGGCGATTTACCCCCAAAAAATTCGGCAATGGCCGATTGCACTGACGGAATCCGGGTTGACCCGCCGACCAGCAAGATCTTGTCAATTTCTTCTGGGGATAGTTCAGAATCTTTAATGGCTTGCTTGACCGGCTCCAGTGTGCCCTCAATGAGCGCTTTTGCCTGCTGCTCAAACTGCGCGCGACTCAGGCTCATCTCCAAATGCTTCGGCCCGGTTTCATCGGCGGTAATAAATGGCAGGTTGATCGAAGTCGTTTGCATCGACGACAGTTCAATTTTGGCCTTTTCGGCCGCTTCACGGATGCGCTGAAGGGCCATGCGATCAGCCGAGAGATCAACGCCCTCTTGCTCACGAAAGGCTTCAATCATCCATTCGGCAATGCTGTTATCAAAATCATCGCCGCCCAAGTGGTTGTTGCCGGAGGTCGCCTTCACTTCAAAAACGCCATCACCCAGCTGCAGCACCGAAACGTCAAAGGTACCGCCGCCCAAGTCAAACACCAAAATGGTTTGCTCTTGTTCTTGCTTATCTAGACCGTAGGCGAGGGCCGCCGCTGTGGGCTCGTTAATAATGCGTAAGACTTCAAGGCCGGCAATCGTGCCAGCATCCTTAGTCGCTTGGCGCTGGGCATCCGTAAAATAGGCCGGTACCGTAATCACGGCCTGGGTGACTTCTTCCCCCAGATAAGCCTCGGCGTCTTGCTTCAGCTTTTGCAAGATCATGGCAGATACTTCTTGGGGCGTGTAAGTTGTGCCACGCACCTCGACATCTACCGTGCTGTCTCGCCCTGAAACGCAGACATAGGGAACGCGGGACCGCTCAGACTCGGTATCATCCCAACGGCGACCAATAAACCGTTTAATGCTGTAAACCGTGTTTTCCGCGTTGGTGACTGCCTGCCGCTTGGCCAGTTGGCCAACTAAGCGCTCTCCGTTTTTGCCAAAACCAACAATACTCGGGGTTGTGCGTCCCCCTTCGATGTTGGTAATCACAATCGGCTGACCACCTTCTAAAACGGCAACACAGCTATTGGTAGTCCCTAAGTCGATTCCGATTACTTTGCCCATAACTCGCAGCTATTCTCGCAGCTATTAACGATTCGGATGAATATGCAGGAGCACTTGCGCCACTCAAACGTTAGCTTATCTTCCGGGAAATCACCTAATATCTCAGGCATCCGGTTGAAAATGGCTCCTTCGATTTTCAGGATTCCCAACTTAAGGTCGATGCCATTAACTCACCCCAAAAATTTTCTGGACTGCCACGAAACTGTTGGCGAGAGAACGGGATTCCGACCTTTAGGACCGCTTGAGCAACTGAGCGTCGCCTTTTTACCGCCTTGCTGCGGCTGTTAGACATCTGATGGAATGACCCCAGGCGACTGACTTTGCCCTCTAACTTGGCATCCCTGAATACGGCTTATTCAGAAAACAATGGCTCCGCTGACTACCCAGAGGCCGCTTCGTCAGCGGTCGGAGCACTGCCCGGTTCTGGTTCTGCAGCGACTTTGACCATGGCATGTCTGAGAACGCGATCGCCAATCATGTAGCCTCGCACGAGTTCTTCGATGACGGTGCCCTCAGGATGTTGATCGGTAGGCTCGCGCATCACCGCTTCGTGCAGATTGGGATCAAACTCTTGCTCTTCCACCCGCATGGCCGAAACGCCTAGTCGCTTAAGACAATCGACTAGTTGCTTGTAAACGCTCTGATAGCTCTTGTGAATGGTCATTTCAGCCTCAGTTTGAGGCTTAATGTGCGAGCGGGCCCGCTCGAAGTTGTCGATCACCGGCAGCAATTCAGTGATGGTGTTGCGCTTGATCTGAACTTCCTGATCTTCGCGCTCTTTGCTGTTGCGGCGACGATAATTCTCAAAGTCGGCCGCAATCCGCATATATTGACTGGTGCGATCGTCAACCTGCGCCTTTAAGCTGACAATCTGATTTTCTAAATCAGCCACAGCCGGGCTGGGAATCCCGCTCGCGTCTCCTGAGCCGGCTTCGGCGGCTGTCTCACCGATCAAGCTTTCAACCGATGCGGCGGTCGCTTCAACATCAATGTCGGCGATCGCATCTTCGATCCGAAGCTCTTCAACTTCACTAGCCGCATTCTCCTCAGCCACATCTGGGGTTTCTTGAGAAGAATCTATTGGCCGAGATTCATCAACCATATCGCTTACAACCTTAAGGTTCCTACACAGCGTAATTTACACGTTTGCCCTATCCAGAGCATCACTGCCCTAAACATAATGAGAACTTAATATTAAAGAACCTATCAACATATTGAGTCGCTAGGCCATCAATATTAGCGGCAATTTCCTGGGTGTCACAACTTGACGACTTAATTTGCACAGGACATTCAACTTTGAGCCGATCTAAATAATCAGCTTTCGACATCGCATGGCCTGGGGCGCTAAAAACAGTCGCGATCGCCCAGCAACCCGCATTGTCAGCCGCTGCATCGGCACTCAGGAAAGCTAACAGCTCAACTATTGTGCCCGCGACTCGCCGGAGAGCTTCTGCTTGAGCTGGATGCAAATGCTATGAGGCAGCTCAATCGAGCCCTCACCTAAGGTGATTGTCAGCCCCCTGTTCCCAAGAAAATCACTATCCCCAAATCTAAGTCGAATTGCGACAGAGACTGTTGGCTGTTGATACTCGCTCGCTCATGATGTCTGCGTCCTGACAGCCAAGATGGCAAGCCTATTTGCCACAAATCATTGCGGGCAAAGAACCACAGTTTTACAGATGAGGCTATTATCATTCCATCTGATAGCTATCGATAAATTTTTAACCGCAGCCACTTTTACGGTCGGGTGATTCACCCACGAGGGCTACCGGGAACACTAACCCAGTGCATCTTCCGACCGTATTTCTGCCTCTCTGACCTACTCACTTACAGATTCTTGCATCCGCTATGACGAATTCCTCACAGCGTCGCGCTCTCGTTCTACAACGCAGCTTCTCGCCTTTTGGCAACAAACTCATCCAGGCTGGTCTGGTTGATAGCGAGCAAATGCAACAGGCATTAGCGGAAAGCCGACGGTCAGGTCGGGCTCTAACGGATGTCCTGGAATCTTTGACAGGACAACAGCTTTCGCCTGAACTCGTACGGCAATACAAGAAGCAGCAACTGTTTGAGCTAAAAATTCTTTACGGTATTGAGTCGGTTGACCCTGAGTTGGATTCGCTGTCCTCTCAACAGATTGGCCAATTTATCGACACCTTGATTCCGGTCGATACGTGCCGTCGCCATCAACTGGTGCCGCTATCGCGCGATGACGGTGAAGATCCCTCAGTGCTCGTAGCGATGGTGGATCCTGAAAATCTTGAGGCACAAGATGACCTCAATCGCATTTTGCGCCCGGCGGGCTTACGTTTGCGACGCATGGTCATCACGGTTGAAGATTATCAACGCTTGATTTCTGGGTACTTGGATGAAAAAGTTGCCCGCGAAAAACAGCGAGACATGGAGCAGGCCGTCGATGTTCAATCTGACCTGCAAGACTTAGATTTTGATGCTGCTGCCTTAGAGGAAGTTAGCGAAGAGGAATCTGACCTCAACGATGCCCTGCAGGATGCCGGTGCCGCGCCGGTGATTGCCTTGGTTAACAAGATTTTGGTCAAAGCTCTACAAGAAGGCGTCTCCGACATTCATATTGAACCGCAAGAAGAATCTTTACGGGTGCGGTTCCGCAAGGATGGTGTATTACGCGAGGCTTTCCCGAAATTTCCCAAAAAGATTGTGCCAGCGGTGACGGCCCGCTTCAAAATCATTGCGGAGCTGGATATTGCCGAACGACGGCTTCCCCAAGACGGTCGTATTCGTCGCATGTTTCAAGGCCGCAAAATTGACTTTCGCGTCAGTACCCTGCCCAGCCGTTACGGCGAGAAGGTGGTTCTCCGAATTTTGGATAACTCCTCAACCCAACTGGGCATTGACAAGCTCATCACTGATGAAGAGTCTCTGAACGTCGTTCGCGAGATGGCCTCTCGTCCCTACGGCCTGATTTTGGTGACGGGGCCAACGGGCTCAGGTAAAACGACCACGCTCTATTCTCTGCTGTCTGAACGTAACGATCCGGGCATCAACATTAGTACAGCCGAAGACCCGATTGAGTATGCTTTGCCGGGCATTACTCAGGTTCAGGTGATTCGTGAGAAAGGAATGAACTTTGCCTCTATCTTGCGGGCCTTTTTGCGACAGGATCCTGACGTCATTCTGGTGGGTGAGACTCGTGACCCAGAGACGGCGAAAACGGCTATTGAGGCGGCTTTGACCGGGCACCTGGTGTTGACGACCCTGCATACTAATGACGCCGCTGGGGCGATCTCCCGGTTAGGAGAAATGGGGATGGAGGGCTTTCAAGTCTCGAGTTCGCTGATTGGCGTCTTGGCCCAGCGATTGATGCGTAAAGTCTGCTCGGACTGCAGAATTCCCTACACTCCAAGCCATGAGGAGTTGTCGAGGTTTGGCCTTTCCAGTGCCGGTGACTCTGAACTCACGATCTATAAAGCCAACGTCTTGTCAGTTGATCAGATTGCGGCCGCGCGATCGGACGGAACGTTTTGTGAGACTTGTCAAGGGATTGGTTACAAAGGTCGGGTCGGGGTATACGAGGTGATGCAGATGACCGAGACTCTGCAGAAACTCGTCTCCGACGGTGTCCCTAGCGAACAAATCAAGGAAGCCGCTGTTGAGGAAGGCATGAAGACGCTGTTGGCCTACAGCTTGGATCTAGTGCGCCAGGGTTACACCTCTCTTGAGGAAGTTGAACGGGTTACCTTTACAGACACCGGTCTGGAAGCTGAACTCAAAGCTCGGCGCAAAAGTTCTCTTACCTGTGAGAATTGTCAGGCTGAGCTGCAGCAAGACTGGCTAGACTGTCCCTACTGTTTGACCCCCCGCTTCAAGTCATAACCTTGAGGCCAGAAGGACTTCAACTTTTCGACGCCCCTGCTTTTTTCCGCGTCCCGACAACAACTATTCCCACGAGGTAATGCTATGGAAATGATGATTGAAGACCTGATGGAAGAAGTCATTGAGCGTGGTGGCTCAGACCTCCATCTTTCTGCTGGGTTACCCCCTTACATTCGGATCAGCGGTAAGCTCACCCCGACTGAGCATGAACCCATGAGCCCCGAAGCTTGTCAACGACTTATCTTCAGCATGCTGAATAACAGTCAGCGAAAAGCGTTAGAGCAAAACTGGGAGCTTGATTGTTCCTACGGAGTGAAAGGGTTAGCGCGCTTCCGGGTCAACGTCTATAAGGATCGAGGCACCTATGCTGCCTGCTTGCGGGCTCTGAGTTCCAAAATCCCGACGATGGATTTGTTGGGCTTGCCGCCGATCGTCCGCGAGCTTTCTGAAAAGCCTCGAGGGTTGATTCTGGTGACGGGGCCGACTGGGTCAGGGAAATCGACCACGCTCGCCTCAATGATCAACGAGATCAATTTGACTCGGCCAGAGCATATCTTAACCGTTGAAGATCCCATTGAATTTGTGTACGAACCGAACAAAAGCTTGATTCACCAGCGTCAGATTGGTGAAGATACGAAGAGCTTTGGTAATGCCCTAAGAGCGGCCCTGAGGGAAGACCCCGACGTCATTCTGGTGGGTGAAATGCGGGACTTAGAGACGATTTCTTTGGCGATCTCAGCGGCTGAGACCGGTCACCTCGTTTTTGGTACCCTGCATACTAGCTCGGCCTCTCAAACGGTCGATCGCATGGTCGATGTCTTTCCGCCAGAGCAGCAAACTCAAGTCAGAGTACAGCTTTCCAACTCTTTAGTAGCGGTCTTGAGTCAGTGTCTGGTGCCCAAGGCCAATCCCAAACCGGGTGAGTTTGGCCGGGTGATGGCCCAAGAGATCATGGTGGTGACACCGGCCATCTCCAACCTGATCCGAGAAGGCAAAACCGCTCAAATCTACGGCTCTATCCAGACCGGCGGGCGCTTGGCGATGCAGACTCTGGAACGGGTGCTGGCCGATTTGTATCAGGCTGGTACGATTTCCTTTGACTCTGCCATGTCTAAAACCTCGCGACCCGAGGAATTACAGCGCATCCTTGAGGGTGGACCGAAGGGCGCTGGTGCTACGCAGCAAGCTACCGCCGCCGGTCGCCGTCGGTAGACCAAACTGACCCAAGTGCTCTGGCTTTGTCGAAGCGCTTGGGTAATGCCGACGTCAGCTGCTTCAGAGTAGACCCGCCAAATCTTGAGAAACCGTCTTCGTTTCAGCGCTATGTGCTAACGTATCGGCATCTCAAGGAGCTTCTACAGTGAGGAAATACCCATCAAACAGAGCAAGTTTCTGCTTTCGATGATTGGGTTGAGTTTTTTAATACCATTGCCGCTTTAGGATTATGCCTACCTACGTTGCTATCGGTCGAGACAGTGCAGGGCGTGAACGCAAAGAGAAAGTTGCCGCGTCTAACCCCTCTGAAGCTCGTAATTTGCTGAAAGATCAGGGGCTATTCATTCAGGACTTGAAGGAAGAACGAAGCTTCAACTTCGACCTGAATGAAATCAAAATGGCGATGACGTCAGTGTCTGTCAAAGACAAGGCCGTGTTTTCTCGACAGTTTGCGGCATTGGTCAATGCGGGGGTTGCCCTCGTGCGTGGGATTGGCGTGCTGTCAGAAGAATGTCCGAATCCCAAATTGAAGCGAGCACTCGAAGATGTCAATGCCGATGTGCAGCAGGGCACAAGTCTTTCGGATTCGATGAGCAAGCATCCTAGCTGCTTTGACAAACTGTATGTCAGCTTGGTGCAAGCAGGGGAAGTTGGGGGTGTCTTAGATGAGGTGCTCAATCGACTCGCCAAACTTTTAGAAGATCTCAATCGACTGCAAAACCAGATTAAGTCGGCCATGGCTTATCCGGTGACGGTGTCGCTGTTGGCGATCGTGATCTTTATCTCGATGACGGTTTTTCTGCTGCCGACATTTGCCGAGATTTTTGAGGAATTGGACGCCCAGTTGCCGCTGTTTACACGCATCATGTTGCAAATCAGCGTATTTCTGCGGCAGTGGTACAACTGGGCAATTATGATTGGCATCATTGCCGGTGTGACCTTCGCGTTCAGACGCTACTATGCGACCGATAACGGTGAGCGAACCATTGACCGCTTGCTACTAAAACTGCCGCTGTTTGGCGATCTGGTTCAAAAGACGGCAACGGCACGGTTTTGTCGTACCTTTGGTTCTCTTTCTCGTTCTGGGGTGCCTATTTTGACGTCGTTAGAAATTGTGCGAGATACGGCAGGCAACCGAGTGATTTCTGATGCCATTGATGAAGCGCGCAACGAAATTCAAACTGGTGGCATGATTAGTCTGGCATTGCAGCAGCATCGAGTATTTCCAGCCATGGCGATTCAGATGATCAGCATTGGCGAAGAAACGGGCGAGTTGGATCAGATGCTCATGAAAGTGGCTGACTTCTACGAAGATGAAGTAGAACAAGCCGTGAAAGCGTTAACCAGCATTATGGAACCTTTTATGATTGTCATCCTAGGTGGCATGGTGGGGTCAATTCTCGTTTCGATGTACCTGCCGATGTTCAAAATCATGGAAGTTGTTGGCTAGTCATCCTGCCGATGGCTGAGGGCTGATCTCTAACGTAACGGATGCCAAAGTGTATTTCGGTGTATCAGAAGAGCTAACGACCTGCCATAGCCGAATACCCTTTGGGAAGGGCAAGGCCCTACGGAATGAAGAAGTCGCAAGTCAGAATTAAGAAGCTTATCTGACGGTGATTTCAGGCATTGGGGGTGACCTGATCAAACTGCGGCTTCTATATCAGTTTTTTCAGGTCCCGCCCCAAGTTAGGGCTCAGGGAATCAATACATCCATCATTTCAGGTCTGTATTGATTCCCTCTTGCGATACTTTGACTCTTCACATGAATGCGAACGTAATCATTGAGATGCCTGCGGATTATGCACTCAATGGTTATTGCCCTGGACTTTTGACTAAGTACATGGACGTAATTCAACGTAGTCCTGAGCTTCTGGAAGCCTTGAGATGCCGTTGTCGGGATGTTGATTAATTCTGTCTACCTACTTAACCTGAGTACGGGTTAAGCTGGAGTTTAGACTATGCAGCCTAAAGAACGCCGCCATGTCTAATGGCGGCGT
>ERZ1740058.634-NODE-634-length-24396-cov-9.492133_pt1 | contig 24396 bp, 20 predicted proteins | sample MGYA00581745_ERZ1740058 | MGnify/ENA primary metagenome ERZ1740058 (study PRJEB43018, sample SAMN04849742) | marine metagenome | isolation source: floating plastic debris | place: Pacific Ocean | collected 2008-08-30 | study: EMG produced TPA metagenomics assembly... | reverse complement strand
TTCTCGCTTCCGGTTAGACCGCCGCGAGCGTCGCCGAACATCGGCACCGGATAGGGTCGCTCGCGTGTGGGATTAGCAGGGCAGATAGCTCGCCCCGGGCAAAATCGCAACTCCTGGCGTGTGGTTGAGTTCAAAGGCGGCGCGGTGGGCTTATGCTCTGCACCAACCTGGCTGCGCTGATGCACAAACCAGCGTCCCGCGGGAGCGTAGGCCCAGCGTTTTGCAAAATTCCAAATGAACCTTACATCCGCAACGACACGCGATGAGTTTCGCTGAATTGGGGCTCGACTTCACGGCCGCCATACAGCAAGACACGCGCGTCTCACGTACACCGAAAAATTCAGGAATGAGTAAGATGGCTATCACGGCGCAGCAGGTGAAGGCGCTCCGGGAAAAGACGGGCGTCGGCATGATGGATTGCAAGACCGCGCTCAACGAAACCGGCGGCGACATGGAAGCTGCGGTGGATTGGCTGCGCAAGAAAGGTCTTTCCAAAGCGGCGAAGAAGGCGGACCGCGTGGCTGCGGAAGGGCTTATCGGCATCGCGGCCGATGGCACCACGGCGGCTATGGTGGAGGTCAACTCCGAAACCGACTTCGTGGCCCGCAACGAGACCTTCCAAACGCTGGTTAAAGCCGTTGCCCAAGAAGCGCTCGCCGTTGGCGGCGATTTTGATGCGCTGAAGGCACGCGATTATCCGGGCACCGGTCGGACCGTTGAGGGCGAGGTGACTGAAGCCATCGCCACCATTGGTGAAAACCTCAATCTTCGCCGCGCCACCGGGCTGACCGTCAGCGCGGGCGTTGTGGCGCCTTACGTGCACAACTCGGTGGGCGAGGGCCTTGGCAAGTTGGGCGTCCTCGTTGCGCTGGAGTCTGAGGGGAGCCCTGAGGTTCTGATGGATCTTGGCCGCAAGATCGCGATGCATGTGGCCGCGGTGAACCCGCTGGCTCTCAGCGCCGATGAGGTACCCCAAGAGGCGGCGGACCGCGAGCGCGCTGTGTACAGCGATCAGGCCCGTGCGTCCGGTAAGCCCGAGGCGATCATCGAAAAGATGGTCGAGGGGCGGATGCGCAAGTTCTACGAGGAAGTGGTGCTGCTCCAGCAGAGCTTCGTCGTGAACCCGGACCATACCGTCGGCCAGGCCATTGAGGCCGCTGTTGCCGAGGCCGGTGCGCCGATCAAGATGACCGCCTTTGCTCGGTTTGCGCTGGGTGAGGGGGTCGAAAAAGAGGAGAGCGACTTCGCCGCCGAAGTCGCAGCGGCTGCCGGCGTCTAGCGGCCGCGCCCCGTTGATGTCGAAAGCCACACGGGACGCTGCCAGGAAATGGCAGCGGGTGCTCATCAAAGTCTCTGGCGAGGCTTTGATGGGCGACCAAACTTACGGGATCTCGCAGCAGACCATGCAACGGATCTGCGAGGAGATCGTGAAGGTGGTGCGCTCCGGTCGCGAGGTGGGTCTCGTGATCGGAGGCGGCAACTTCTTGCGCGGCGCAAATCTGGAGCTGCAGGCGGTCGACCGGGTTGCCGGCGACCAGATGGGCATGCTGGCCACCGTCATGAACGCGGTTGCTGTCGCGGCCCAGCTGCGTGCGCTCGGGACCGAAGCGATTGTGCTTTCGGCCATCGATGTACCGGTCATTTGTGATCGCTTCACCCACCGCAGCGCCATGAAGCACATGTCTGAAGGGCGCGTCGTTCTGTTTGCCGCAGGGACCGGGCATCCCTTCTTCACCACCGACACCGCAGCAGTTTTGCGTGCTGTGGAAATGGACTGCGATGCTCTGCTCAAGGGGACGCAGGTGGATGGCGTATACACGGCCGATCCCAATCAAGATCCGCACGCCACGCGTTACGATGTGGTGACACATCAGGAGGCGTTGGCCAAGAACCTGGGCGTGATGGACGCGACGGCCATCGCTTTGGCGCGGGACAACGGGTTGCCTGTGGTCGTCTTTTCGATCCGAAACCCCGATGGCCTTGTGGACGTTTGCCACGGCGAGGGCACTTTCACATTGGTGACCGAGAGCTGACACAATCTCTGCCGATTTCGGCGCAGCTTCGTTGCGCCGAACGCCTTATGGCCTGTAAAGCGAAACTGGAACGGTGAGGAGATCCGAACGATGGACGCGGTGGACCTAGACGATCTGTCTCGGCGCATGGATGGCGCGATCCAGGTCCTGAAGACCGAGCTCTCGGGTTTGCGCACCGGCAGGGCGAGCGCGTCCATGCTGGAACCGGTCACCGTTGACGCTTACGGATCGCACATGCCGCTGAGCCAGCTCGCGACAGTGTCGGTGCCGGAGCCGCGGATGATTACGGTCCAAGTGTGGGATCGCTCGATGGCGCAGAGCGTTGAGAAGGCGATCCGCGAGTCGAGCCTGGGGCTTAACCCGGTCGTGGAGGGGCAGCTGATGCGCATTCCCATCCCCGAGCTGAACGAAGAGCGCCGGCAAGAGCTGGTGAAGGTCGCGCACAAGTACGCTGAGCAAGCCCGCATTGCCGTGCGCCACGTCCGCCGCGACGGCATGGATACCATAAAGAAGGCTGAGAAGGACGGCCTTTCGAAAGACGATGTGTCGGTTGCGTCCGACAGGATCCAAAAATTGACCGACCAGAAGGTTGGCGAAATTGACGGGGTGCTCTCTCACAAAGAGCAAGAGATTTCGCAGATCTGATCAGTGCAGAGCCCGACCATCCTCAACGCTGCGAAGGCGGGCGAGCCGGCGACGCCCAATGGCGCCGAAGCTGCGGTCCCATTGGCGCCCTTCATTCCGCGCCATGTGGCCATTATCATGGACGGTAACGGCCGCTGGGCCAAACGGCGCCACCTGCCGCGGACCATCGGCCATCGGCGCGGTGTCGAGGCGGTGAGGCGTGTGGTGCGGTACGCCGGTGACCGCGGGATTGAGGTGCTGACACTGTTTGCGTTTTCCCGCGAGAACTGGCGTCGACCGCCGCGGGAGGTGAACGAGCTGCTCAGTCTTCTGCGGCGCTATATCCAGAGCGACCTGGAAGAATTGCTGAGCGCCGGGGTGAAGCTCACGATGATCGGGGCGCGCGATGAGCTCGACCCTGACCTGCGCGCCATTATCGAGGATGGCGAGCGGCGCAGTGCCGAAAACTCCAAGATGCACCTCATCCTGGCCTTCAATTATGGGGGGCGCGACGAGATCGTTCGAGCGGCCAAGCGGCTTGCAAAGGCGGCTGTGGATGGCGATCTCGATCCCGATCAGATCAACGAGGGTGATTTCGCCAGATGCCTCGATACAGGCATGTTGCCCGATCCGGATTTGATCATCCGGACCAGCGGAGAACAGCGCATCTCGAACTTCCTGCTGTGGCAATCTGCGTACGCGGAATATTCCTTCCCCCGCACGCTGTGGCCCGACTTCGATGAAGTGATGTTTGAAGAGGCGCTGTGTGACTATGCGCGTCGCGAGCGGCGCTTCGGTGCCGTGGATGGGGGTGCGGCGAGGGCCGTGGGGTGAAGGCTGAGCGAACCTCCCGAAGGGCGCGGATTGCGCCCTTTCAGTGGCGCCAGCAGGCGGCACGGCTGCGGGCTAGCTTCCTTTTCCAGCGAGAACTTCGGCTGCGTGTCGTCTCAGCCTTCGTGCTGATCCCAACCGTTCTGCTGCTCACCTGGTGGAACGAGGCGACCTTTGCGGTGATCGTCGCGGTTGCCGGGGCGCTTGTGCTTATGGAGTGGCTCCGCATGGTCGGGGCGGGCGACGACGTGCCGCTTCAGGTAACGGCCGTTGGACTGCTTGCTGTCGTTGCACTGGTGGCGCTGACACACAGTATGGCGACCGCTGGTGTGGTGGTTGTGTTCGGTATTGCCGCCCTTGCGGGTGTCGCCCGGCTCACCGGTCTTGGCAGTGCTGTGTGGTGGGTCGCTGGTGGACTTATTTATGCCTCCGCGGCTGTCATGGCGCTGATTGCTTTGCGCAAGGGGGCCGATGGCTTCAGCGCTGTGGTTTTTGTGCTCATAGTCGCATGGGCGACAGACACCTTCGCGTTCTTCGTCGGCCGCAGCGTTGGCGGTCCGAAGCTGTGGCGAAGGGTGTCGCCATCCAAAACTTGGTCCGGCGCGTTGGGTGGTTTGCTTGCGGGGATTTGTGCTGGGGCGGTTGTGGGGGTGTGGCTTACGCTGCCGCTCACGTTAGGAATGCTCGCGTTGGCGGCCGTGGTTGCCGTGGCCGCTGAGGCTGGGGATCTCTTGGAGTCGGCAGCAAAGCGGCGGTTTGCCGTGAAAGACGCTGGCTCGCTGATTCCTGGCCACGGCGGGATGATGGATCGCGTCGACGGGCTCGTGACAGCGTCAATGGCAGCGGTTGCAATCGGTGCGGTCTGGGCGTTGGATAGCCCCGCGGCCGGGGTCATGATGCTGATGGGGCGATAGCCATATTGGGGCATGGCAAGGTCTGCGCCGATCCCCGTTTCGGCCGGACCGTCAGCCATGGGCACTGGGGACGATGGTCGGTTAGCGCTCGTCACTGGTGCCGAATCGTGCGCATTAACGAAGTGTAAATGGAGTGGATCGGCATGGAGTGGGTGATCTGGATGGCGTCCCTTTTGGTGGGGACCATCCTTCCGTTCCTGTTTGTGCTCACCGTCATCGTGTTCGTTCACGAGATGGGGCATTTCCTTGTAGCGCGGTGGTGCAACGTCGCCGTCGATGCGTTCTCCATCGGCTTTGGGCCTGAGCTATTAGGCTGGGAAGACCGGCGAGGAACGCGATGGCGGATCGCTGCGATCCCGCTTGGCGGTTATGTGAAATTTTCCGGCGATGAAAACGCTGCATCCCAGCCAGATCACGAAGCGGTCGCGCGGATGAGCGAGGAGGAGCGGAGCAAGAGCTTCGTGCTCAAGCCCCTTTGGCAGCGCGCGGCGGTGGTCGCGGCCGGGCCGTTTGCGAACTTCGTTTTGGCCGTTGCGATTTTCACGGTCTATTTCGCGTTGGCCGGGCGGCCCGCGATTGAAGCGAAGGTGTCGGAGGTGGAGCCGGCGAGCCCTGCCGCTGAAGCGGGCTTTTTGCCGGGCGACGTCATCCGAGCGGTCGACGGTGACACCATCCGGGACTTCTCCGGCGTGCAGCGTAAGGTGGCCAGCGCTGTGGGCGTTGAGATGGAGTTTGTCGTTGAGCGCGACGGCGAGATGGTTACGCTCTTGGCCACGCCGGAGCGGCGCGAGCTGACTGACCCGTTCGGAAACGCCTATACCCAAGGCGTGCTCGGGGTCCGCCGCACGGCGGTCGACGTGACGGCGGAACGACAGTCTTTGGGGCCGTTGCAAGCCTTTAGCGCCGGCTTGGACGAGACCGCCTATATCGCTCGCCGCACGGTCGAGGTGGTGGGCGGCATTGTGATTGGGACGCAGTCGGTGGAGCAGCTGGGTGGGCCGATCCGCGTCGCACAGGTATCGGGCGAGGTGGCGAAGATCAGCATCGCCGCGCTGTTTAGCCTGATGGCGATGCTGTCGATCTCCATCGGCCTCATCAACCTATTGCCGATACCGATGCTCGATGGGGGACACCTGATGTTCTACGCGATCGAAGCGGTGCGTGGGTCGCCGCTTCCGGACAAAGCTCAGGAGGTGGGGTTTCGCATCGGCCTTGCCATGGTGCTGATGCTAATGGCCTTTGTCACGTATCAGGACATTGTTAAGGCTACCTCGTGACGACCGTGGCTTTAACGCAACGGTGAGGTCGCAAAGCGGACCAGACGTGCGCTCTCAGCTTGTCCGACCACGCTCAGGCAAGCATACCGTCATCACGCCGCACCACGTCGCGGCAACGACAGAGCGAGGCGTCGACCCGATTATGTTGGTTTGTCCGGGACCGGTGACCCTTACTGCAGTGCGCCGCATTTGCGCTGTTTTGTTCATCGCGATGGCAGGGTGGCTCGCCGCCCCCACCGCAGATGCTGCGGTGGTGAGTTCCATCGTGGTGCAAGGCAATCAGCGCGTGGATGACGATACGGTCCGTGCGTACATTCCCATCCGCCCCGGTCAGAACTTCGGGGCAGCCGATATCGACCGCAGCATCGACGCCCTGTTTGCCACTGGCTTGTTCCAGGACGTCTCCATCACGCAGTCCGGGCGCTCGCTGGTCGTGCGCGTTGTGGAGAACCCGCTGATCGGCCAGGTGTCGTTTGAGGGCAACCGGCGGGTGCAAGACGAAAAGCTCGCTGTCATTGTGCAGAGCAAAGAGCGCACTGTGTTCTCGCGCGGTGTGGTTCAGGCCGACGTTCAGCGCATCCTCGACGCGTACCGCAACAGCGGGTCGTTCCAGGCGCAAGTGGAGCCCCAGATCATCGACCGCGGCCAGAACCGCGTCGATCTGGTGTTCGACATCACTGAAGGTCAGAAGACCAGCGTTGGTCGCGTGACCTTCATCGGCAACTCGTCGTTCTCCGATGGCCGTCTGCGCGATGTGATCAGCACCAAGGAAAGCGGCATCCTGGGCTTCCTGCGCTCCACTGACACGTATGATCCCGACCGCCTTCGCCGGGACCAGGACCAGCTGCGTCGGTTCTACTTCAACAAAGGTTTCGCCGACTTCCGGATCCTGTCTGCGACCGCTGACTTCGACCGCGAGCGGAACCAATTCTTCATCACGTTCACCGTCGATGAGGGGCAGCAATACCAATTCGCAGAAGTGCGCGTCGACACCACGCTCGCTGATCTGGATCCGACCGCACTGCGCCGGAAGGTCCGGAGCCGTCCTGGCCGTCGCTACTCAGCGGAGCGGATCGAAAAGTCTCTCGAAGATCTGACGCTGGCGGCCAACCGCCAGGGGTATCCCTTTGCGCAGGTGGTTCCCTCGGGTGAGCGGAACTTTGAGAACAACACAATCGATGTGGTCTACCGTGTCGACCAGGGCGTCCAGGCGTTCGTGGAGCGGATCGACATTGTCGGCAACAACACGACACGCGATTACGTCATCCGCCGCGAGTTCGACATCGCCGAGGGCGATGCGTACAACCGCGTGCTTCTCGACCGTGCAGAGCGTCGGCTCCGGCAGCTTGGTTTCTTTGAAACGGTGTCGATCACGACCCGCCCGGGGAGCGCTCCTGACCGCGTGGTGGTGACAGTCAACGTTGTTGAGCGTGCGACGGGTAAAGTTCAGTTCGGTGTGGGCTACTCGACGGCCGACGGCATCGTTGGTGACGTGTCGATCTCGGAAAGCAACTTTCTGGGCCGCGGCCAGTTCGTGTCCCTCGGCTTCGGCGGTGGTGTTAACCGGCAGAACGTCGATTTCTCGTTCACCGAACCGTACTTGTTCGGCCGCCGCGTTGCGGGTGGTTTCGACGTGTACGCGCGGCGCCAGGATAAAGACGACAGCCAAGCGTTTTCGTCCAACGACATCGGCGGCACGCTGCGCGCAACGGTGCCGTTCACCGACACGACGTCATTCCAGGTGTTCTACAGCATCTACACACGCGACATCGAGGTCGATAACTCCGACTGTCAGGATGGGACGTTGTCGGTTGCGGTCTGTGACTCTGCCGGAGAGCGCCTGACGTCGCTGGTTGGTGGCTCGTTGATCTACAACACGCTGGACGACCGGTTTAACCCGCGCGACGGCCTGTACGGTAAGTTCACCACCGAGTTTGCTGGTGTGGGCGGCGACACCGCCTTCTTCCGTCAAACCGTGAAGGCACGTGGCTACCGTGAGATTGTTCCGGCCTACGGCGTTGTGGGCATGCTGGCAGCCGAAGGCGGCTACATGGTGTCGCTCAACGACGACCTTCGTGTGCCTGACCAGTTTACGGTCACGTCCCAGACCCTGCGTGGTTTCTCCGCCATCGGTCCGCGTGATGCGGCAACGAACGATCCCCTTGGTGGCCGCTTCTACGTGGCGGGTACGGCCGAAGCGACCTTCCCAATCCCGTTCTTGCCGCCTGAGATCGGCCTTTCCGGTGCCGTCTTTGCCGACGCCGGGTCTTTGTGGGGCGTCGATCCGGACATCGTGGCGCGAAACGGTGGATCAGGGACTATTCGCGGCGACGACTTCGCGATGCGCGCGTCCGGCGGTCTTGGTGTCCTTTGGCAGTCACCGTTCGGTCCTATTCGCGCCGACTTTGCTCTGCCTCTCATCGAGGAAGAGCAGGACGAGACCCAGCTCTTCCGGTTGTCCGGCGGCACCACCTTCTAACGGTCCGCCGGGTAGCCCGACGATCCATGTCGACGTTCTTTCCCCCCGCCGAGCCACAGGCTCTTGGAACCATCGCAGCAGCGGTTGGGGCTGAGCTTGCCGACGAAACGCAGGCGTCCCGGATCGTGTCCGACGTGATGCCACTGGACGCGGCGGGGCCGGACCACGTTAGCTTTCTCCGGGACGCAAAGTTGCTCCCCGAGCTTGCGAAGACGACAGCCGGCGCTGTGTTCATCCAGAAGCGACACGCCGGGAAGTGTCCGCCGGGCTGCGCGGCGCTAGTGACAGATTTTCCGGGAAACGCGTTTGGGTTGGCGGCGAGCCTCTTTTACCCAGCCGCAATGCGTCCACGGCCTTTGACAGCGCGTTCCGGTGGCGAGATCGCTCCCACTGCGATCATCGAAGAACCGGGTCTTTTGGAAGCCAACGTGATTGTTGAGGCCGGTGCGGTGATTGCCCGGGGAGTAGAGGTCGGGCGGGGCACGGTCATTGGTCCAAACGTTGTGATCGGGCCGGGCTGCACCATCGGCCGCAATACGTCTATCGGGGCCAACTGCACCATCCAGTGCACGCACATCGGCGACAACGTGATCGTTCACCCCAACGTTGCCATCGGTCAGGACGGTTTCGGGCTGGCTCGCACACCGGTGGGTTACCTGAAAATTCCGCAGACGAAGGCGGTGGTCATTCAAGACGAAGTCGAGCTTGGGTCGGGCACCACCGTGGACCGCGGGTCCTGGCGCGACACGGTGATTGGCAAGGGGTCCAAAGTCGATAACCAGTGCCAGATCGGTCACAACGTCATGATGGGCGTCTCGTGCGTGCTTGCTGGGATGGTCGGCGTCTCTGGGTCGGTAACGATGGGCGACTTTGTCACCATCGGCGGGCACACTGGTTTGCGCGACGGGCTCAACATTGGCAGCAACGTGACGATTGCTGGGAAAGCCGCGGTGGGCGAGGACATTCCGGCTGGAGAAACTTGGGGCGGTTATCCTGCGATGGAGGGGCGCGCTTACCTTTCTGAACGCCGTGCCATTGCGCGCCTTGTGCGAAACAAGGGCAACGCTTCAAATTCATAGAGTACGCCCTTAAAGTCGCCGCCAACTTCGGCACGCGGATTGAGACCAACGGTATGGATGGCGCAGACGAGACCATGGACAAGGCTGTCATCGAGGCGGCCGATATCAAGCGCATCCTTGAATATCTTCCGCATCGCTACCCCTTCCTGATGATCGACCGCGTTGTCGACATTGACAACGATTCGTCGGGCGTCGGCATCAAGAACGTCACCATCAACGAGCCGCAGTTTCAGGGGCATTTTCCGGGTGAGCCGGTGATGCCTGGGGTGCTGCTGATCGAGGGTATGGCGCAGACCGCCGGTGTTTTGTGCGTGGTCGCGCAAGGCGGTGATGCGCCATCGTTGGTCTACTTCATGACCATCGACAAGGCCAAGTTCCGTCGGCCCGTCGTGCCCGGTGATGTGGTGCGCTATCACATGACCAAGGAGCGGCACCGCGGCAACGTTTGGCGTTTTCACGGGGAAGCCATTGTGGATGGGACCGTGGTGGCACAGGCCGACGTTAGCGCAATGATTGTGCGCGAGTAGTTAGCCGAGTGGACATCCATCCCTCAGCGGTCGTTGACCCGGCCGCGCAGCTTGCAGACGGTGTCAGCATTGGACCGAACGCGGTCATCGGTGTAGGCGTAAGCCTTGCTGATGGAGTGCGTGTTGGGGCGGGTGCTGTCATCACCGGCGACACCAGCATTGGCGCCGAGACAGAGATTTTTCCAGGCGCCGTGATCGGCGGACCACCTCAGGACCTCAGCTACAAGGGTGAGCCTGTGTCCGTGGAGGTCGGAGCGCGATGCGTTTTGCGCGAGCACGTGACTATCACCGCGGGGACGGCGCGGGGGCGCGGCAAGACCGTTGTGGGTGACGATTGCTACTTCATGGTCGGCGTTCACGTCGGGCACGACTGCATCGTCGGCAATGGCGTGGTGCTGTCCAACAACGTGCTTCTCGCCGGGCATTCCACGTTTGGCGATTACGTGCTGATCGGCGGTGCTGCGGCGATCGTGCAGCGGGTGCGCGTGGGGGCTTATGCGTTCATCAGTGGCCTATCGGGTGTAACGAAGGATGTGATCCCGTTTGGCTATGTCATCGGCCATCGCGGGCGGATCGATAGCCTCAACCTCGTGGGGTTGAAGCGGCGTGGCTTTAAGCGCGATCAGATCCGCAAGCTGCTCGATGCTTATGAGGTGCTGTTTCACGGCGAAGGGACTCAGGCTGAGCGAGTGGCCCGGGTGCGCGCCGATCATGGCGCGGACGATGGGGTCGATGCGATTTTGAAGTTTGTCGACGATGCGCCGGCACGGCCGCTGTTGCAGCCGCTGCCTAAGACCGCGCCGACCGATGATCCGCACGCGGCCACAGAGTTTCTTGAAACGGGCCGATGAGCGACGGCCCGCTGGCGATCATCGCTGGCTCCGGCGCATTGCCGTGGGAGGCGGCTGAGGTCATTGCGCCGCGGCGAAAGGTGGTCGTGTTTGCGTTGGCGGAGGAGGCCACCATCCCCGACGCGTTGCCGGACAACGTGACGGTCGAGCGGCGCAGCTACGGCGAGATTGGTAAAGCGCGCAAAGCCGCACTGACGTTAGGAGCCACCGACCTTCTGTTTCTAGGGGCCATTCGGGCGCGGCCGGACTTTCGAAAAATCGCTGGCGACTGGGAGACGGTGAAGCTCGTCCCGCGCATATTGCGGGCGGTTGTGGGTGGCGATGACACGATCGTGCGGAACGTGCTCGCGCTCTTCGAGGCCGAGGGGTTTCGGATTGTGACAGTGGCTGATGCCGCGCCGGAGCTTTTGGCGCCGGTCGGCACGTTGGGGCGGCATAGTCCGGCGGAGCATCATGAGGCGGACATTGCCCTTGGGCTGTCCTTTCTGGATGCCGTGTCGCCGTTCGACATGGGGCAGGCTGTCGTGGTGGTGGATGGACGCGTGGTCGCGATGGAGGGCGCTGAGGGGACCGATGCGATGCTGGCACGGTGCAAGGATATGCGCGGCAGCCGCCGGGTGCGCGCGGCGACTGGGCGGGGCGTGTTGGTGAAACGGGCCAAGCGGGGGCAGGACATGCGCGCTGATGTGCCCGTCGTTGGCGCCGATACGGTGGCGAACACTGTCAGCGCAGGGCTTGGCGGTGTGGTGGTCGGAGCAGGCGAAACGATCTTGGCGGGGCGCGCTGCGACGATTGCCGCTGCCGACAAAGCCGGTGTGTTCGTGGTGGGGCGCTAAACGGTGCGCATCGCCATTATCGCGGGCGAAGAGTCAGGGGACGGGCTCGGCGCGGCGTTGATGACTGCGATGTCCGCGGCGAAGCCGGTGGAGTGGTTCGGCATCGGTGGCGACGCTATGGCGGCGGCGGGCCTGCGGTCGATTTTCGCGCAGGACGAGATCGCCGTGATGGGGCTCGATGCGATCATTCGCCGGCTGCCACAGCTCCTGCGGCGCATTGCGCAAGCGGCACGCGAAGTGGTGGCGTTTGCGCCCGATGCGCTGATTATCATTGATGCGCCGGAGTTTACGCACCGGGTGGCAAAACGCGTGCGTAAAGCGCTGCCGCACGTGCCGATCATCAACTATGTGAGCCCGACAGTTTGGGCCTGGCGGCCTGGCCGGGCGCGGGCCATGCGGCCGTACGTTGACCATGTATTGTGCCTATTTCCGTTCGAGCCTGAGGCGCATCGGAGGCTGGGCGGTCCGCCGGCACGCTATGTGGGCCATCCGCTGTTTGAGCGGGAGCGGCGACCGGATCTGCCGGCCAGCGGAAACCTCCTCGTCTTGCCGGGTAGCCGGCGCGGCGAAATCAGCCGGCTTTTGCCGGTCTTTGGGGAGACGCTTCGAAAGCTTGAGTATGCTGGTCCTGTGGATCTTCTCGCGGTGCCTCGGCTTCGTGGGGAGATCGAGGCTGCCGCAGCGGGGTGGGAGCGGCCGGTGAACATACTGTCGGGTGATGGCGCCAAAGACGTAGCGTTTGGCCGGGCCTTCGCGGCGCTGGCGGCGTCGGGAACGGTCACGTTTGAGCTTGCGGCGCGCCGGATCCCGATGGCGGTCGCCTACAAGCTCGATTTCACCTACCGCCAAGTGAAGCGGCTGCATCCGATTTTTCCCATCGTGACCGCCAAGTCGATGGTGCTGGCGAACATCATCATTGGCCGCAATCTGATTCCGGAGTTTTTGGAAGAGGCGGCCAACGCTGGTGATCTGGCGGCGGCGATGACGCCCCTGTTGCAGGCCGGTAGCGCCGAGCGTGCCGTTCAGGCGGAGGCGTTTGAGGAGGTGGCTGCGGCGATGGCTGTGGCGCGCTCACCGGGGGAGCAGGCGGCCGAGGTCGTCATGCAGGTTCTGCGCGGTTAGTAACGCATCCGCGCCGGGACTTGCCAGGCGCGTACCGGGCCGTTGGGCCGTGCCCAGCGAACCGACCATCCGTCGTCTGGGGTGAAGTTGAGCGCGGCGGCTCCCATGCGAGAGAGGTCCTCGCGGGTGACGCCTGCCTTGTATGCGCAAGATTGGCGGATGCGGGCGCTTATGACGAGGCTAGCCAGGGTGCAGTCGATGGCCAGCGCGCGAGGTGATGTGGGGATAGCAACCGCGCCGGCGATGCTGGGGAGTGTGCAGCCCAGTGGGTCGCAGAGCGCTGGGGGGACCTGGGAGTCGTCGCCGTTGGCTTTACGCCACATGTCGGCCACGAAGCCTGTGTCGCGGCCGACGAAGGCGAGTGCACCGGATGCATTGCGCGATGCGATGGCGGAGCCGTCGGGGGAGACATAGACATCCGGACGAGGGCCGTAGGGCAGGAGTGCGAGGCCCACGACGATGGGCAGGACGCCCGCGATACGCCATGGACCGGTGAACAGCGCGGCCCACAACAGTCCGCCCATGGCAAGCACTGGCGCGATGACTGGGACTGCGCCGATGACACCGCCATCGCCGGTTTGGGCCGCCACCGCGTGGGCTACCGATAGGATCGCCCGGATGGAGTAGTCCATCGCGGCCAGGGGGAGGTGTTCAAGGCCGAACGGCATGGCGATCATGGCAATGACCCCAAGGGGCATCGTGATCAGCGAAAAGATCGGCATGGCCATCAGGTTGGCGATTAGGCCGAGTGGCGCGATCCGGTGGAAGTGGTAGGCGCCGACGGGAAGCGTCGCGAGCCCGGCGATGAGGGACGTGGCGGCAAGCCCAGTCATGAAGACGAGCACCGGCCGCAACCACATGCTCGGGATCGCGCCGGCGCGGCGGGCGGACCACCACTCATAGGCACCGACCAACGCAATGACAGCGGCAAAGGACATCTGGAAGCCTGGTTCGGTGACGCTGATGGGATCGAGCGCCATCACCACGACCGCCGCCACGGCGACGGTGCGCATGGTGAGCGCTGGCCGTTCGCTCAACACGGCGATCAGTGCCACCGACAGCATCACGAACGCGCGCACGGTGGCGACAGAGCCGCCGGAGACCGCGAGGTAGAGAATGGCTGAGGCAAGACCGGTCAGGGCTGCCAGTTTCTTGATGGGATAGCGCAGCGCGATGGCGGGGATGAGGGCAAGGCCGGTGCGTACGGCGGCGAAGACGCCGCCCGCCACCAGAGCCATGTGGAGACCTGAGATTGCGAGGATGTGGCCAAGGCCTGCAACGCGCAGCGCCTCGGTGTCGGCTGATGCGAGACCTCCGCGCTCGCCGACCAAGACGGCCGCAGCGAAGCCGGCTGCGCTTGGCTCCATCGCGGCTGACAATCGCGCAGTGATCGCGCTGCGCACCGCGCCGATTTGCGCCAAGAGCGACCAGCGAGGTGGTGGTTCAAGGCGTTCTGGTGCGCCGTAGGCGAATCCTGTGGCGCCGATCCTGTCGAAGTAGAGCCGCCGCCCTGGATCGTAGCCGCCCGGCATAGCAGGGCCGGTGAGCGGAAAGAGGCGGGCTGTGACGCTGATGCGCTCGCCGACGGCGAACGGTCCGCCATTGCGCACCGAGAGGCGCACCTGGTGGGGCCACGGCTTGGCCAAATCCTCGGCGCCCTCGATCCGCAACACGAGCTGCGTGCGGCCATCCTCCCTCGTGCGGACGCTGGTGACTGTGCCCTCCAGCGTGTCGGTGGCGCTGTAGCGCATCACGTCGGTCCCGAACCAAGCGCTTTGTGCCGACAACGCGGCGGCGCCGGTGAGGAATGCCGCAAGGGCCAAGAACCACGGCGCGAGAGCGGCGGCCCGGCTGCGGCCCGTGATGATGCGCGCAACCCACGCGACGGCTGCGGCCGCGACGACGGCGGGCGCGGGCGGGTCGAACGGGGCAGCGACGGCTGCGAAGATACCCACCACACCGATCACGGGGAGCCACAGACCGAACCGGCTAAAGGCGGTGTCGTGGTCGATTGATGAGCGCAGCCAGTCCACGACGTCTGCCGTTGGCCTTTGTCGGGGCAGCGCTAGAACCATGGGCAGCGTCCGAGCCTTGTGCCACAGCAGCGCGAGTGCGGCGTTTGCGGCGGGATGATCCTGCCGTTGTCGGGAATCATCGTAACGTGACGGTCATGGAAATAAAACCCAAGGTGGTGACGCGGTTTGCGCCGTCTCCCACTGGCTTTCTGCACATTGGCGGGGCGCGCACGGCGCTCTTCAACTGGCTCTACGCGCGGCACCATGGCGGCGTGATGCGCCTTAGGATTGAAGACACCGACCGCGCGCGCTCCACGACGGACGCCATCGACGCCATTTTGAACGGCCTGTCGTGGCTCGGTGTGCCTGGCGACGATGAGATTGTGTATCAGTCCGCCCGCGCGGATCGGCATAGGGAGGTGGCCGAACAGCTTCTCACCGATGGCAAAGCGTACCGGTGCTATGCGACGCCTGAGGAGCTCGACGATATGCGAGAGCGGGCGAGGGCAGAGGGCCGCCCGCCGCGCTACGACGGGCGCTGGCGGGACAGGGATCCTGGCGATGCGCCTGCGGGTGCTCCCTTTGCTGTGCGGCTGAAAGCGCCGACCGAGGGTGAGACTGTCATTGATGATGCGGTTCAGGGCCGGGTGACGTTCGCCAACAAGGACCTTGATGACCTGATCATCCTGCGCTCTGACCGAAGCCCGACGTACATGCTGGCCGTGGTGGTCGATGACCACGATATGGGCGTGACGCAGATTATCCGCGGCGACGATCACCTCACCAACGCCGCACGCCAGTCGATGATTTTTGACGCGCTCGGGTGGGACGTGCCGGGGATGGCGCACATTCCGCTGATCCACGGGCCGGACGGTGCGAAGCTGTCGAAGCGGCACGGCGCGCTTGGCGTCGATGCGTATCGAGACATGGGGTACCTCCCATCGGCGCTTCGCAACTATCTCGTCCGGCTTGGCTGGTCCCATGGCGACGATGAGTTCTTTACGACCGATGAGATGGTTGAGCTGTTCTCACTGGAGGCGGTGGGGAAGTCGCCGTCGCGGTTTGATTTCCAGAAGCTGGAGAACATGAATGGCCACTACATCCGCGGTGAAGCGCCTGACGCGCTGATGACCGCGATGGAGGCGATTGCGCCGAGCGAACCCGACGGGGAGGCCGCTGTGGCGGCACTGTCGGGGCCGATGCGGGCGAATGTGGCAGCGCTGATGCCGGCGATGGCGGAGCGAGCGAAGACGGTTCGCGAGCTAATCGATGCGGCGCGCTTTTTGTGGGCAGCGCGGCCGCTAAGCCTGGATGACAAGGCGGCGAAGCTGATCGACGAGGATGCCAAGGCGCACCTCAAAGGCGTCGGAGAGGCGCTGGCCGCCGTGGACGACTGGTCCATCGAGCCGGTGGAGGCTGCGGTACGCGAGTACACGAAATCGGCGGGGGCCAAGCTTGGCAAGGTCGCTCAGCCGCTGCGGGCGGCGCTCACGGGGCGGACAACTTCGCCGCCGATTTTCGACGTGATCGCGGGATTACCGAAAGAGGAAGCGTTAGGCCGGATTGCCGACCAGGCTGCGTGAGGGAAGCCGCGCTGCGATGCGCGGTGCGGCCAGGATAAACACGACGGACGCCACAACGCAGTAGGCCATGAGCGCCGGCGCCTGGTTTGGGAAATCGATGCCGGCGTCGATAACAATGCCGGTGATCCCAGGACCGACAGCGGTGGCGATCACCATGGCGGCTGACGAGGCGCTTTTGACGCTGCCGAGCCAGCGCGTGCCGTAGAGTGTTGGCCAGAGCGTTCCCATGATGGTGATGACAAAGCCTTGGCTGACGCCGATGCAGGCGAGCATCGCGAACCAGACCCAGACGCCACCGGGCGTTGCGAGCGCGGCCATCGCGAAGATCATCGGGACGAGCAGGAACGGCAGGAGTTTGGGCAGGCCTAGCCGGTCAACAGCCACGCCAGTCGCGAGTGAGGTCGAGACTGTGATCGCCGCGTACATGGGGAAGGCGAGCGTCATGGTGGCGAAGTCGTAGCCGCGGACTTCAGCGACGTGCGCCTGGTGGAAGAAGGCGCAGGTTCCAATGAATGGGGGAGCCATGAGCCCAGGGAGCAGGAGCCAGAACGACCAGTGGCGCAGCACTTCGGCTTTCTTCCAGTGACGGCCGTCCATGCCGGCCGCCATTCCTGCACCGCCTTCGCCCTGGGGCGTGCGGTCTCGGCGCAGCAGGATGAGGAGCGTCGGGAGGATGATCAGCGCGAGGAAGGCTGCGATGACGAACCACGATCCGCGCCATCCGAACGCTGCCACCAGCAGGACGACGACGAACGGGAAGATTGCCTCTCCGACTGGAAAGCCGAGGGCTGCGGCGGCCACGGCTCGGCCGCGATTGGCGCGAAACCAGCGGGCCATGGCGGTCATGGCCATGAGCCCCATCATGCCCTGGCCGCAAAACCTCAGGCCGAAGATGGCGATCACCGTCACGATTGGGCCGGGCGACAGGCCCATGGTCAGCGCGGCAGCTGCGTAGAGTAGGAAGATGATGGTCGCCAGGCGGGCGAGGGGCAGCGTATCGGCGAACCGGCCGAACGCGATCAGACTTGCCGCGGAGGCAAGCGTCGCGAGGGTGTAGAGTGAGCCCCAGTCGCCGTTGGACAGATCGAAGTCGGCCCGCAGCTGGCCGGCATACTGCGCGATGAAGAAGGTTTGACCTGGGCCCGAGGCGAACATGAACAGGAACCCGGTGATTAACCACCAGCTGTTTCGCCGATAAAAGCCCATTCTGCCTCTCGTTTTTCGGAACACCGATAGGGCCCGCGCGAGCTTTGTCTCAGGTGAGCGGGCGGCCGGATCGATCCGTTACAGGTGTTTGCGTTTCACAGTTTCAGCCAGATTGCATCGAAATTCTGCGTCTGGCGGTGCAGATGTACTGGGCGTTCTGCGGCGCAGAGACACGTGACGGCGCTTGTGCGTGAGGGCCGCGCCCCTTGTCGGGCCATACGCATTCCGATACTGCGGTGGTGCGGCGCGGCACAATTTCAAGAGATGCCTAACAACCCGATTGTCAGCCGGAGGAGCTTGCCATGACCAACGAAAATCACGCCCAATTTAGTTTGGGTGCAGAGCAAGTCGGCTACGACATCATGCACGGCAGCGAAGGGCCGAGCGTGATTAACATTGCCTCGTTCTACAAAGACACGGGAATGTTCACCTATGACCCGGGGTTCACCTCCACCGCATCCTGCGAGTCAAAGATTACTTTTATTGACGGTGATGTTGGCACACTGCTGTACCGTGGTTTTCCGATCGAACAGCTTGCCGAGCATGGTGACTTTTTAGAGACATGTTATTTGCTGCTGTATGGCGAACTGCCGAGCTTTAAGCAGCGCCAGGATTTTACTAAGTCCGTCACCTACCACACTATGATTCACGAGCAGATGAACCGGTTTTATGCTGGCTTCCGTCGGGACGCTCACCCGATGGCGATTATGGTGGGCTGCGTGGGAGCGCTTTCCGCGTTTTACCACGATTCCACCGACATCCAGGATCCGCATCAACGGATGATTGCGTCGATCCGGATGATTGCGAAGATGCCAACGATTGCGGCGTGGGCTTATAAGTATTCGATTGGTCAGCCGTTCGTGTATCCGCGGAATGACCTTGATTATGCTGCGAACTTCCTGCGGATGTGCTTCTCCGTTCCGTGCGAAGAGTACCAGGTGAATCCTGTTCTCGCGCGAGCAATGGACCGGATTTTCATCCTGCACGCCGACCATGAGCAAAATGCATCGACGTCGACTGTGCGGCTAGCTGGCTCGTCGGGTGCGAACCCATTTGCCTGCATTGCGGCGGGGATTGCTTGCCTTTGGGGGCCGGCCCACGGCGGTGCCAATGAGGCGGCGCTCAACATGCTGGCCGAGATCGGCAGCGCGGATCGGATCCCTGAGTTCGTGGCGCGCGCAAAGGACAAGGACGATCCGTTCCGTCTGATGGGCTTTGGCCACCGCGTTTATAAAAACTACGCCCCGCGCGCGCGCATCATGCAGAAGACTTGCCATGAAGTGTTGGCTGAGCTTGGCATGAAGGACGACCCACTGCTAGAAGTGGCGATTGAACTCGAAAAAATCGCGTTGAGCGACGACTACTTCATTCAGAAGAAGCTGTATCCGAACATCGACTTTTATTCCGGGATTACGCTGCGGGCGCTGGGCTTCCCGACCGATATGTTCACGGTGCTGTTTGCCGTGGCGCGGACGGTGGGCTGGATCGCGCAGTGGAAAGAAATGGTTGAGGACCCCTCGCAGCGGATCGGTCGTCCGCGGCAGGTCTATACCGGCTCCAAAAAGCGTGATTACGTGCCGGTCGCTCAGCGCGGCTAAACAGTCCCTCAGTGCATCGGCGGCCCGGTTTTTTGGAGGGCCGCTAGACGGCGATCACGATGAGTTGGTCTGTTCCAGGCACTCTGGGCGCTCCACCTAGAGCACTGAATTCAAAGCGACTTCACAGCGTCTGCCACTACGTCTGTGTGGGTGTGGTGGACCATGTGCCCCGCGCCGTCGAGCAGATGCAGCGACGCGTTCGGCGCGATTTGGCTCAAGCGAAGCGAATGGCGGCGCGTGCTCAGGATGCGGTCCTTCGTGCCCGCGATGAGCTTTACGGGACAGGACAGGGCGGAGACGGCTGCAGGAAGGTCGCGAACGGTGTCGGCGATGCACTCAATATCGTCGAGCTGCGCTGCCACCTGCTTCGGGTGACTGACCGCCGCGAGCGGGTAGCCGTCGATAAAGTCTTGCGGGACAGGGTCTGGCCAAAATGATAGCCGCAGCATGATCGGCTTGACGAGCTTCGTCAGCGTTGGTCCGGCGCGGCGGACCAGGCTTCCGCGCGGTGTCGGCACCGCGCGAAACGCACGAAGCGCCGCAAAATCATGGAAATAAACCCCGGCGAGCAGGACGAGGCCTTCGACAAAGTCTGGGTGGCGGCGCGCCAGCTCCAGCGCGGGGAGCGTCCCATAGGAGTGACCGACGACCTTCGCGCTCGCAACGCCCAAGCTGCGTGCGGTGGCGGCAATCGCGTCGGCTTGCGCGGCAGGGGGGCAGGACGTGGCACGGGCCGGCGATGCGCCGCAGCCTGGCCTGTCCACAGCGATCAAGCGGTGATCTGGTGCGAGGGTTGGGCCAAGGCCTGCCAACTGTGCGTCGGCGGAGGTGGTGCCGATGCCATGGATGTGGATGACGGGCTCGCCGCCGCCTCGGTCGGTGAAGAATAATAGCCCCTCGTCACTCACGCACGCCTCCCAATATTAGTTCTGGAGGCACGGAGTGGCTCGGTGAAGCGCGGCGGCAAGACGGTGAAAAAGGCGGATCTGCCGCAGAAGGACTGCGCTCATTGCGGCAAGCCGTTCGCTTGGCGCAAAAAGTGGGAGCGGGTGTGGGATGAGGTTCGCTTTTGCTCTGACCGGTGCCGCGCTGAGGCAAAGCGCGGCGCCCGCGGGTAAATTGCTATCAACGCTCGCTAGGCCGCCTGCCTGTGTTTTGAGATGAGGCTTGCCGTCGCGATGGCGAGCCGGCGCGCGCCCTCACGCAGCTTGTCTTCGGTGTTGAGCGTAAAGTTGATCCGCACGCCGCCGCGGTCGGTCCCCTCAGGGTCGAACACCGAGGAGGGGCTGATGCAAACGCCGTGGGATAAGCCCTCTTTGAGGAGCGCGTTGGTGTCGAGCATCGGATCGCGGGCGCGGGCCCAAACGAACATGCCGCCAACCGGGCGCTCCCACTCGTAGAAGGGCGCCAGGTGCTCATCCATGGCCTCAAGCAGCGCGTCGCGGCGGGCGCGGTAGGTGGCGAGCACGTTGGGCAGGATTTTCTCAGGCAACCCCTGTTCGAACGCGCCGATCACCACCTGCTGGCTGAGCCCGCTGGAGCACATGTCCGATCCCTGCTTCGCGGTCTTGAGCGCGGCGATCAGCTCAGGCGCGGCAATGATCCAGCCGATGCGCAGGCCAGGCGCGACCTCTTTGGAGAAGGTGCCCATGTAGATGATGGGGCCATCGTAGGGACCCGGTTTTTGAGCAGCGGAGAGATCGAGGAGCCGGGGCAGGGGCTCGCCATCAAGGTACAGCGAGCCGTAGGGATCGTCCTCCACAAGCCATGTCCCTGTCGCGTGGGCGGCGTCCACGATGGCTTTGCGCTGCTCAAGGCTCACCAAACGGCCTGATGGGTTGGAGAAGTTCGGCACCGTGTAGGCGAACTGGGCGCCTGTGAAGGCCGCAGTCAGGTCGAGGTTGTCGTCTTCCAGCTTGATGGGTCGGTAAGACGGCAAGCGCGGTTTCCAGGCGTCGATGGCGCCCAGGTAGGCCGGCGATTGGCAGGTGATAGTTTGGCCGGCGTCCACGAGCACCTTGCCCACCAGATCGAGCGCCTGCATGCCGCCTGACGTGATGATAACGTTGTCCCGGGTGAGGTGCAGCGTGTCGGTGGTGAACCGTTTTGCGAGGAGGTCGCGCAGCGCGGGGAGGCCATCGATTGGCGGATAGTTGAGCGTCGCGTGCGGGTGCTCCTCGATCGCGCGGCCGGCGAGGGCGGACAGCTCCGCTGCCGGGTAGGTAGAGGGCTCAGGCAGGCCGCCGCCAAGGTTGATGAGGCCGGGGATTTGGCCGGCAGCCAGGAAGGTTGCCGTCACATCGTTGGTATCGCTCAGCCAACCGGCGAACTGCGGACGTTGCGCCATGATGCGTTCCCCTTGCCTTTCTGCTCGTGGTGCGACGTAGCGCGGAACTTACCGCGGCCCGTCAAGGCGGCCGCCGGTGATCGGGTCAGCGCCGCGCAAGATTCGCCCCTAGTGTATCATGGTTGCGGGGGGCTGCCGATTGTCAGCTCGCGCACGAGCTGCCGCGTTGCCGCACGCAGGAAGCGAGGTGGTGGAACCGGCGGCGCGGGAGGTTTGCCGCCGACGAGTTCGACTTCGCGCACGAGTTTTTCGCGCTGTTCGACCATGTCGGTGATCTCTGGGTCCGCCACTCGCGCGGCGAGTTCGACGGTGTGCATGCGGCGCGTGAGCTCGCGCAACTCCGCAGCGATGCGTTTGTCGAGCGAGCTGGCTTTGTCGGCCATCTCGGCGCTTGTGTCGGCGGCGGCTGCCAGCAGGGCGTCGGCGACGATTGTCTTGACTGGCACCCGGTCGAGCGCCTCGCGGCACGCCGCCATCAGCGCTCGTTGTTCGCCCTCTGCCAACGGGAGTTGGTTCAGGGGGGCGCGGAGCAGGTCAGCGGCGGTCTGGACGTGCGCTTCGGTGAGCTTTTGCACTGTCCGGGAATCATCAGTGAGGGCGCTGGCAGGGGTGGCGGCCATCCGCTCCTGTCGCGCGTCGACGAGGCGGTTTTCGGCGCGTTCGCGGGCGGAGGCCTCGAACGTTTCGGGCAGAGCGGCGCGGGCGTTGATGAGCGATGTGGCGCGCGCGTGGGCGAGGGCGGCGGCGTCTAGATCGGCCCGCGCCTGAATATCGAGGAGGCGGCGGGATAGCACGCTGTCGATCCGCAAAAGGTCCTGCTGAGCCGCGCGGTCGCGCTTCAGGCCGCCCCGGATCAGTGCTGCGCCAGCGAGCAGGCCTGGCACGGAGAGAAGCCAGTTGTTGGGGATCATGATCCCGTTCGTTGCGGAGATGCCAATGCACAGAAGCCCACCGACGATCCGCATGATTTCCGGCCAGCGGCTGCGTTTGGGTGGTTGGAAGCCGTCAGGCGGTGGGCGCGAGGGAAGCGTTAGCGTGAGCGAAGTGGGAGGGATGAGACCGGTCAGCTGATCGCGCGCTTTGTTCAGCGCGTCGGCGGCAGCCTTTGGGAGCGCCACATCGGTGACGGTCAGTTCGGGCGGGCGCCAGGGGAAGAGCGGTGCTGCGCCCTCGTTCTCGATCCGGCAGAGGGGGCAGGCGCCAGCATTCAGATCGTAGTCGTGCCGGACGGCGTCGAGGCAGGGGCGTTGCGCGTTCTCGGCATCGCTGAGCGCTTCGATCCAGTCGCGCGGGGATGGGCGCTGCTCGGGCGTTGGGCCGAAGGCGCGCTCGAAGAGGTCGGCAAGGGCGGCTGGAAGATCGGTGAGCGCCATCGCGCCGGGTGGGGGCGTGAGCGGTCCGGAGCGGGTTGCGCTGAAGGCGAAGGCGCCGGCGGCGATGGCCTCCGGGATCGTTAGGTGGCCGGTCTCTGAGACCCCTGAGAACGGGTGCCGGCCGAAAAAGAGGAGCTGAAAGACCACCACGGCGAGGCCGAACGCGTCGTGAGCGGGCGTGCGGTCGATCTCGCTGAGCGATGAGCCCTGCAGCTCCGGCGGCGTGTATTCCGGGACGCCGACCGTGCAGCGGTGGACCGCGTCGTCGGTGCGGACCTGGAAGCTGTCGGCATCGATGAGCGCGACGAGCCCGTCTTGCGAGATGAGGAAGCCGGAGTGGTTGACGTCGCCGATGACGTGGCCGGCGTCATGGACGGCCGCGACTGCCCGCGCAGCATTGGCGGCAACGCGCAGGAGAAAGCGGTAGTCGGCGTCCGGGAAAATCTCGCGGCGGGATCCGGGGGCGTAGAGGTCGTGGAGGGGGGCGGCGTCGGCAACGCGCGGCATGAGAAAGCCGCTGAAGGCGCCGGTGCCATCGGTGATGATGGCAGACGGCGCAGCAACGAGGCCGCCGGCCTCAAGCGGCGCTGCGATCATGACTGTGATTTTGGCCCGCCGCCCGGGAGCCCTATCGGTGTGATAGATCTTTGCGGCGAGGTTCGGCTGCTCTGCGAGCGCAAAGACTTCGCCCTCGCCGCCTTTGCCGAGACGGTCGCCAAGCCTGAGCGGAGCACCGTCGGCGAAGAAGCTGCGGTCAGCTCTCATCGCGTTTTGGCCGGCACCGCGAGGGCCAGCGTTTTATCGTCCTCGCTGCGCTCTGCAACGGCGGGTGCTGCAAGATAGTCGGCAAGGGCGCGCGACAGGAACTGGTTGCGCCCAAAGCCGCCGCTCGCTGCCCGCAGTGGTGCCGTCATTTTGTCGAAGAACGGCGCGTGGGGCGTTTGCTCTGGCTCGGCGAGAACGAGGCGCTCGATCCCGTCGGTGAAGGCGGCGATGGCGGTGGGTGGGCCGTCGTGGGTCGTGATGCGAAGGTCTGGGCCGGCCGCGTCAGTCAGGAAGTGCGTGGTGGAGGCGTGCATACCGCGCGCCGGCGGCGAGAGGGTGAGCCATTCGCCGGCTGTGCGCAGAACTACGGCGCCATCACCGACGTGGGCTGCGATGGCGGACGAGGGGGTCGCCGCGACGAGGAGGAGGGTGGTCGCTAGATCGCGCGGGGTCAGTCCGTGCTGGGTCGCGCTGTCATTAAGCGCTGTCTTGGCAGCGAACACGGCGTCCTCGAGCGCCTCGGCGTCGGGTTGGGTGCCATTCATGACCTGAACGGCAGTCCGAACCGCAAGGGCCGCACCCGCCCCGCCGCGGCTGGCACTGCCTGCGCCGTCGGCCAACGCTAGGAGCACACCATCGCCGTGATGGCGAATGGCGAGCGCGTCTTGCCGAGGCTCGCTGCGGGCCATGTGTTGCGGGCCGCGCTGGGTGGCGCCTGCGCTCACGAACGGCATTAGCCGGCTGTGGCCCAGCCGTCCGGAGCGGTGGGGTTTGCAAGAGGTACCGCGTCGTCGGTGCGTGAGCGGGACACCGCCGATAGCGAGTTGGACAGCCAGGCGAAGAGCTCGCGGAAGGCGAGGCCGCGGAGCATCAAAGGCGCGCGGACGGAAAGGTCGGTGAGGATCTCCATGTCGGCGCCATCGACGCCGACGGCGA
>ERZ1740058.633-NODE-633-length-24454-cov-6.337186_pt1 | contig 24454 bp, 23 predicted proteins | sample MGYA00581745_ERZ1740058 | MGnify/ENA primary metagenome ERZ1740058 (study PRJEB43018, sample SAMN04849742) | marine metagenome | isolation source: floating plastic debris | place: Pacific Ocean | collected 2008-08-30 | study: EMG produced TPA metagenomics assembly... | reverse complement strand
GACTCGAACCTGAAACCTACTGCTTAGAAGGCAGTTGCTCTATCCAGTTGAGCTAATGGACCAGAAATTAAGACCGCAAATTTAGAGATTCTAACCGGAAAATACCAGTACTGTTGCGAGGATGTTGTTGATGGTTGTCATTGGCTGTCTGACTATAAATATCCCTGCGCCTGAAGGCTAAACAGTTCGGCGTACTTTCCTTCTTGCGCGAGTAGTTCTTCGTGGGTTCCGATCTCTCGTAGTTGGCCTTTCTCCAGTACCAGAATCCGGTCGGCCATGCGGACGGTAGAGAAGCGATGGGAGATGAGTACGGCGGTTTTGCCTTCCGTCAGGTCGGAGAAGCGCTGGAAAACCTCGTATTCGGCTCGAGCGTCCAGAGCCGCGGTGGGCTCATCTAAAATGAGCACCTGAGCATCGCGCATGTAGGCCCGGCTGATGGCGATCTTCTGCCATTCACCGCCCGATAGGTTCACGCCCTCAGCAAAGCGGCGGCCAATCATCTGCTCGTAGCCCTGCGGTAGTTTCTCAATCACCTGGTTGGCCATGCCCCGGTAGGCGGCATCGTCAATCTTGGATAAGTCTTTACGCTCGTCAATATTACCCACCGCAATGTTGGTCGCGGCCGTCATCTGGTAGCGAACAAAATCCTGAAAGATTACCCCGATGCCCGCGCGCAGTTGCTCCGGGTTGTAATCCCGTAAGTCCTTGCCATCCAGCAGAATCCGCCCTTCGGTAGGATCATAAAGGCGGGAGACCAGCTTAATCAGCGTAGTCTTTCCGGCTCCGTTTTCCCCCACAAACGCCAGCTTCTCACCCGCTTTCAGGGTGAAGTTCAGGTTTCTTACCGCCCATAAATCCGTATTCGGATACTTAAAACCCACATTCTCAAAGGTAAAGCCCTGCTGAATGGGCTGAGGAAAATCAATAGTGCTGGGCGAATCCGACGATTTCTGTGACTGAATTAATGGTTTCACGCTGAAGAAATCGAAGAAATCTTGCAGGTACAAAGCGCCCTGAGCCATGCTGGAGAACTGGTTCAGGATAGATTCCAATTGACTACGCAGCCGGGCGAAGGAACCGGCTAAAAAGGTAAGATCACCCAGGGTAATCTGCCCGTTTACGGTTTGCAGTACAATGATGACGTAAGCAGCGTAGTAGCCAATACTGCCGATAGCCGCGAGCGCGCTGCCCCAGCGGGCCCGGGAGATGGCGATCTGGCGGTTGGCCTGGTAGTACTTATCGGCCAGGGCGGCAAACTGATTTACCAGGTAATCGGACAAGCCGAAGATCTTCACTTCCTTGGCAGTTTCGTCGCTGGCGCCAATATAGCGGTAATAGTCCAGCTCCCGTCGTTCGGGCGTCCACTGATGGTTGAGCGAGTAAGTGCGTTCATTAAAGTGGGTTTCTCCCAGAAAGGCGGGTATTACCGCAATGGCAATCAGGGCGATTAGCCAGGGGCTGAGGGCAATTAACCCAACAGCCAGGAAACCGATGGTGATCAGGCTCTGAAACTGTCCTAGCACCTGTGACATCAGCGCGGTGCGGCGGGTGGTTTGTCTGCGGGCGCGCTCCATTTTATCGTAGAAATCAGCGTCCTCAAACTGCTGCAAATCCAGGCTACCGGCGTGTTTCATCAGCCGCACCGAGGTTTCGTTGGCAAACTTATCGCCCAGCAGACTGTCCAACAGCACAGTAGAACGATTGATAGCGTCGGACACAATGGCGATAGCGAACTCAATACCGATGAGAGTGAACAGGTAATTCAGATCAGTATCGCCCGAGGTTTGGGTGAGCCGCACTACCTCATCGATGATCAGCTTGCCAATGTAGAGGGTAGTAACCGGTACGGCGGCCCGGACAAATCGAAGAACAACATTGGCAGTAAACAGGGTAGGGCTAGTTTGCCAGATAAGCCGGAAGAAGGGCGGTAGGGTGCGTAGTGCCCGGAACCGCTCTTTAAGTGATAGTTTTTCGGACGATGAAAACTGGGATTGGGACTTTTTTGCCATAAATGTCTCCTGAGAAAGCTCTCCGGAAAGGTAGACGAATGAAAAACTAAAAAATTGCTAAACTGATAAGGTACCCCACCTGAAGTTAGTTCCGTAGTCATGGCATAGTAAATATCCGAGCGAAACTGTATCTTCCCGACTAAACTCACTTTCTATGCTCCCCCGCCGCCAGTTTGTTCAGCAATTATCCGCCCTCACTTTAGGAACCACCTTGCTACCTAAAGTAGGGCTATCTCATGCCAGCACGGCTAAAGTGTATACCGTAACCGGAGCGATTGATGCCAGTGAGTTGGGCACATGTCTTACCCACGAGCACATAATGTCTAACTTTGGTGGAGAGCGAAGCTATGATCCAAACTACGATGTATCGGCGCTGAAAGCGCAAGTAATTCCTTACCTTAAAAAAATCAAGTCACTGGGAGTAGATAGCATCTTGGATTGCACTACCGCTTACTTTGGGCGGGATGTGCAATTATTGCGAGAGCTTTCGGAAGAAAGTGAGCTGTACCTGATTACCAATACCGGCTACTACGGAGCGGCCAACGATCGTTACGTGCCCGAACACGCTTACGAAGAATCGGCGGAGCAATTGGCCGAGCGTTGGGTAGCGGAGTTTGAACGGGGGATTGACGGAACGGACATCCGGCCGGGCTTTATCAAGATTGCTGCCGATGGCGGGGAGGTATCGAAGATCGACCAGAAACTGATGCGAGCAGCGTTAAAAACCAGCCGGGATACCAACCTAACCATTGCCTGCCATACCGGAAATAATCCGGCGGTGCCTCAACTTGCACTTCAACTAATGGAAGAGGAAAGTACGGAGCCGCAGCGCTGGATATGGACTCACGCCCACCAAATGAATACAGCTGATGAACTGCTAAAGATGGCGCAGCAAGGCCTATGGATCTCGCTGGATGGATTACGAACAAATGAGAGTTATGGTGCTAGAAATCATAAAGTTATAAATCACCATGTCCAGCTTTTGCAGACCCTGAAGGACGGTGGGCTACTCGCTCAGGTGCTGATTTCACACGATGGCAACTCCTTTCCTAGAGGTGGGGCTATCCGCCCTTATGAAGCTATCTTTACCCGCTTTATTCCCTTACTGAAGAAGAACGGATTTACTACCGAAGAAATTGATCAGTTGCTCCAAGTAAACCCTCAACGAGCGTTTGCCATTTCGTAAAAGGAGATTCTGATTAGCGAAGCGGACCAGCAATAAAAACTCTAGCGTTTTGCGGAGATACCGTTCCGGTAGCATCAGACGGACCGCTCACGTAAGCGACAAACCGCCCGTCGTTAGATAATACTGGGCTTACGTTAGACTGTTGGCTTCCTACCGTCAGATTAACCAACTGTCCATTGATATACGCATAAATATCAAAGGTAAAGTTTGTGTCCGGTACCCCCAGATTATTAGCCGAAGAGGAAAATACAATCACGTTACCGTCGGCTGAGATGTCAGGATTCTGGCTTATTCCGTTGGCATCTGCTGGAGTAAGTCGAGTATAGCGAGGTACGGGCTGGTCAAAGAGGAAAACATCCAACAGTCCGTTATTGTCCTCCGCCCCGGTCAGATCACTCATTTCCGATGCAAATACCACGAGTCGACCATCGCCGTTAATTCTCGGACTATCTGAGAAGTTGGTAGAGCGAGTAATTGGAGCGTTGCTGCCCGTTTGGGCATCGTAGAGCCACACACGGGGAGATTGCTGAGGGTTAAGAACATCTACATCAACCCACGTGTGGAAACGACCATTCGTTGAGAAATCAGCCGGTTGCCCATTGCTAACGACGGCACCCTGCAAGGTTTGTAAGGGAGCTACCACATGATTTAAATTGATATTTACTGCTATCTGTTGTCCATTGGGGGAAATCACATTCGTAAAAGCAACTAAGGGCGTGATTAGGGGTATCAGAGATGTAGGATCCTGAACACCTTCTTGAATGGGAATTACTGTATTGTTCTCCCAAAGATAGATCGCTGTAGGGCTGGTTGGTAACGCCGGACTTTGGGAGGCAGTGAATAGCACCCGATTACCGTTATCAGAAATGCTCGCTGAAAAAGCATTGCTGGCTAAGTTAGGAGAAAGTAGTAGCCAGGTATTATTTTGACGATCAAGGCGGTAAACATCCGTAAAGTTATCCTGATCGTTAGGCACTAGCTGGGCTGAGGTAGTTACCACCACGAAGCGCCCGTCACCAGAAATAGCAATGCCCGCCAAGGCACCATTCGCCAACTCGTTAGGTAGAGCTAAATTATTAAATCCGGTAGGAAGAATGGCTGCCGGTGCCGGGTTATTATTGCCATTATTACCATCGTCAGGCTGTGGCTCATCGCCTTGGCAGCTTGCTAAGAAAATAACTAAAACGAGGAAGAGAAAGTAGTGAGAATTTTTCATGAGATAGAAAGTTCTATTAGCGACTAGATTACTTATTCATTTAGTTGATAGAACTTGTTCACGAAAAGTCATCACCTATCTTCTATTTTTTGCAATATTTCACTACTCTGGCTCTGGTAGGGATTGTCACGGTTAGCCAAATCTTTTAGTAAGGATTTAGCTTGTTCCCTTTGATCGCTTTTTAGGTACGATAGTGCTAGATACCATTGGGCAGATGTACGAAAAGAAGATTGCTCACTGTTGACTACGGTCGTCAGGTAATCAATAGCTGAATCGGACTGCTCATCGGCTAGAGAAGTTACTCCAACATAATAATTTAGCGTATCATTGGTTGGATCAGCTTCTAACAAAGGTTGCCAATACTCAAGTGCCTCAGCGTACTCTTCTAGTTTGTACGATACCATTCCCTCGGCAAAATCAGTATTAGTACTGTAGCCTAGCGTAGTGGGTAGCCCTTCCGCTGGGGTGAAGTAAGCAGCATAAACTGATTCGGGTGACGAAGTTTGTAAATTAAATACCCACCATCCGGCTAAAATCAGTAAGGCTACCGAGGCTGCAATTGCCATTGGAAAGTAGGAGCGACGGCGGGGCATGGCAACTATCTTAGTTTCCGCCTCGAAATTTTTTTCGTGTATTTGATCCAGTAGCTGGCGTAGCGATTCCGTTTCTACCGAAGAAATTAGTTGGCGGTGTAGCTCTACTTCTTGACGAAGCTGCTCGTCAGTGGCCATTTCGGTTTCAAATTGCTCTCGTTCAGCAACCGAGAGGTTGCCGTGAATATAGTCTTCCATTTTTTCAAAAAGTTTTTCGTCCATGTGTGTGGTCTTATGCTTGGTTAAGCACTATTTTTTTCAGCCGTTGCATACAGCGATATTTCTCATTTTTGGCGGTGGCATCGCCAATGCCCAGTGCAGCGGCAATTTCCTGCATCGTTTCTTTGAGAAAATAGAATCGCTTCAGTAAATCCTGACAACGTTCGCCCAGTTGAGCGAATTGTTGTTGGAACTGTTGCTGCTCTTCCTGATCGATCCAGTTTATCAGTACGTCGGCTTCAGCTTCGGGCTCTACGTAATCTTCTTGCTTTACTTCGTAGCGGTGGCTGGCTTTTTTCATTTTGTCCATCCAACGAAGCTTGCAGATCTGAACGAGATAAGTACTCATTTTCACACCCTCTCGTAGCTGATATGCTCCTGAGCGGATATTATTCCAGAGAGCAATCATGCCTTCCTGAAAAATATCTTTGGCATCATCTTCACTGCCTCCGTACCGCTGTACTTGTTGGCGTACTGCCGGAAAATTCTCTATGTAGATATGCTCAAACACGTCAGCTTCATTATTTAATAATCCTCGATAAAGCGACTGATCAGTGTACGTTGATAAGCGAGCAATTCGTGCGGCCATAATCACAGTAAGTAGTTCATCAAACTGTGAAATATACGCATATACTAGTTGAAAACGGACAATTGATAATTGAAAATAAATGAAATAGTAGTAATCCGTATTTCTATCTACTAACAACATTTTGTTCTGAGATTAACAATTGTCTTCAATGTTCAACGTATTTTGCCAGCATCTATCTATCGTTTCTGGTCTTCAGTAGTGAATAGAATTGGAAAGGAAAAGGTCATCAGGAAATCTGAGAAAATTCTTGAAGATATTCAATGGACTTGAGTAGTTATTAACAACTAGTCTGATCGTTGACCGGTAAGGAAGGAATGATTGAATGAGTGAACAGTTGAATACTAATTCTGCATTCATCCACCCTCTCATTCAATCATTAATAACTTCACTTATTTCAGCTACTGAACTAAATATTGGTAATTGCTTAAAAGTTGCCGTCGGTAAAAAAACTGATTCCGTACAGTACAATTTCGTAAACGGACAATACCACGGTAACAATTCCAATCCCTATCTCTACAATTACGGCAAACAGGGTGGCGTAAGCGGCGATTACTGATTTTCTTGATTCTTTCATTGGTCTGAGTGTTTATTTCGGACATATTCGGAAAAGCCGCTGGTTCAGGCGGCTGATCTCCGGAGCTTAAATGGTTTGATTAATAATTTGGATTAGCGGAAGGCGTAGCTTGCCAGGTGTTAGGCTCCCTATTCTGATTGCCCCATGTACTGTTCGCGGGAGGATAGCTTTCCTGTCCGTACTGTGTGTTGGGCGAGTACTGCTCGTAGTATTGATTATTCTGGCTGGGGTACCCACCGTCAACTGGTTGGCTTGGTTGAGTAGAGTAGTCCTGGTAGTTTGGCTGGCGTTGGTTAGGGTTATTACCGTACCCATCCATCATTCGCTGCTGAATCTGCTGAAGAGCTTCCCTGAGCGGGATTACCCGACTGACGATTGTTACCATTAGCATTGTAGGGATTAGGGTTATTACCGTACCCATCCATCATTCGCTGCTGAATCTGCTGAAGACGTTGCTGGTACTGAGGGTTGGGTTGAAAGCTATTGGCAACCTGCTCGCCAATACTGATGGTTTGCTGTAGCTGATTGGCCGGACAGATTGTGAAACTTAGCTGGATAGTTCCCATGTTCGGCATGTTGGCCGGGGTAAGATGAATAATGGATACTACTCCCTGGTAGGGCTGTCCGTTACGGTTACCGGATATTGAAGCTTCCAAACATTCCAGCTTGAAGCCCTGGCTGGCGGCAGTCTGAGCGTACTGCTTTATCATCTGGTTCTGCTGCATGCGGGCGCTGGGTGAAAGGTTGCTTAGCATTACCTGACCAAGCTCGCCTCGTAAACCAGCCAATGCAGTTTTTCGCCAGCTTTCGTCAAAGTTAGTGCCCATCATAGCGGCGTATTGGGTCATTCCCAGTGAGCGTAGCAGTTCGCCCTGCGGGCCGACGATATCCATCTTTTGTTTTAGGGGCTGACCGGTGTTGGGGTCGGTAGCAAAGTCCTGTACTATCTGCCAACCGGCAGGTACTGTATACGAACCAGTGGACATCTGAAGGCCCTGATCATACACCTCTACCTTTTGTCCTGAGCCGGTATTCTGGCCCACCCCGGCAGTAGAATACTGATTGGTGGGATTTACATTACCGTAGCCCGTTTGCCCATTGGCAGAACTGATCAGTAAAGTAGTGATAGACGTGATAAGAATGGCTATGAATTGAAGTTGAATAGATTTCATGATCGTTATGTTTGATTAGTTAAGTTATTTACTCATCTATCGAGCGAACTCCCGTAGGGTCATCACCCGTCAGAAAAAAAATTTCCGCTTAAAGCCAAAAAAGCCGGTTGTATCTCGGTGCAACCGGCTTGATTAGCATAAAACACTGTCTCTAATCAGTTCAATAATTCGGTTTTATCTTATTCCAACCTTCCATATTCCCCCATTGATAGGTTGAATCAGGGTGCCAGCCGGGTGGTTCGGGTATGTGCTTATTAATCTGATCGATGTATTGATCGTGGGCTCTGCCTCGGTACACCCAGTACTGTTCAAAAGTGGGATTGGCGCGATAGCTAAACGCAATCTGATTCTCAACTTCCATCACTTCTGTCAGTTTGCCGAGGGGGCTAAGGATGACCGACGCGCTGACCATGTTTACGTAACCAGATATTGGATTGGGATACAGTACCCGCACAATCCCTTCGCAGGCCTGCCCATCCAGCTCTCCGCTGAACGGAGCTTCCAAGTATTGATATACACTGTCAATTTTCACGTAGTTGGCAAGATACTGGGCTTCAGTAGGGTTATTGGCGGAAAATGTACCTAGCACCAGATTATCCAGATGGCTTAAAAGCCCGATCCGAATGAGCGAGTCTACCTCTGGCTGGAATTTGTAAAAATCAGTCGCTTTTCCCCACTGATAGCTTCCCCAATGTTCCCGGCACCGGATGATCTCGCCCGTAGGGCCATTGAAGCTAACCATAAAGCGGTATTCTTCACGATTATTATAATTGTGATAACCGTACGTCTGGGGAGGAGTGTATACATCTTGCTGAAGTAGCCAGTTGGTAGGAATAGTGTAGGCCCCTCGCATCATTTGTAAGCCCTGATCGTACACTGATACCTGCTTGGTAGAAGAATCGGAAGGATGATGACTTTCGGTAGTAGGTAAACTAGCCAGTACCACTGGCTGATCAGTAGAACTGATGGAGGGCTTTTCCATAAAACTAACGATCATTACCACAAAACAGGTAAAGAAGATAACTTTAAATACTGAGGGAGAATATTGAGAAGAAGTCATGATTTAGAGAATTAAAGGTTCATCAGTAGATAGAACCCGTAAGGCAAAGGTCATCCTCAATAAGCACCTTTTCTATAATGTATTCAGATGTTCAGGTGTTCATGTAGCCGCTGTGCGGTGTTCGTGAATATCTTTGAACACCGGTCGCCGGGCGCTTGAACAGCGTTTCACGCCGACTTGAACACTTGAACATCATTCCATGACGGCCCGAACACCGTTTCACGCCGACCCGAACACAAAAAAGCCCGCAGCTTATCGCCGCAGGCTCAGAGAGTCAGATTCCAAAGGTTAGTTTAGTAGGGATACTGAGGGTTGATTTGCTGCCAGTCACCTTGTAGGGAGTTAGGGTCAAAGCTAGGATCGTCAGTTCGGTAGTAATCTCCTAAACCGTTGGTGTAGTTGTAGTCGTACTGACCATCCAGGTGCATTTCCTGTCCGGAGTAAGGATCGTTGAAGGTGCTGCGCTCGTGCATCTGATCAATAAAGGCATTGTGGCTGCTGTAATCACTTCCGCTGCTGTTATACGAACCACTGTTACGAAGATTATTCATATAACTGTTATACGAAGCGTCCTGTACCTGGCTCATAGACTGCATGTTTTGCTGATGAGCGTTGAAGGCAGCCTGGTTGTTGGCCATCCGCTGTCGGTGAGCTGCCGCTGACTGCGCTAATCTTTGCTGACCTTGTACCTGAATTTGCTGCATCACTCGTTGGTTAATTTGATCCATACGCTGCTCGTAGGCGGGGTTTGATACAGTATTTTTTCCCATTTCCCGGGTGGCGGCTAGGGACTTCTGGAAGTGGCTGGCAGGGGCTACAAAAATTGTCAAAGGCATTACCATTCCCGCTTCGCCCATGGCGGTCATCTGGGTGCACTTCACAAATCCGAGTATCCCCTTGTACGGCTGTCCGTTTCGCTGACCGCTGATTTCCATTTCTAAAGCGTTAACGCGCATACCTTGGCGGCTTAGTTTCTGGGCCATCTTCTGGAACTGAGGCATGGCTTCTCCTTCGCGGCTAATTTGGATATTTCCTACGGAAACCTGCGTTAGTTCGTTCCCAATCATTTTAGGGATCACCTCCCGGTAAGCCTGCTCAAAGCTTTTACCAGTCATGGCACCGTAGGGGTTGATTTCCATAAAATTTCGGGAGAACTCACCGTTAGGCCCGAAGTACTCTAACTTGTATCGTACCGGGCGAGCGGTGTTCGGGTCAAAGGCAATGTCTTGACTGATGTTCCAGCCGGTAGGCAGAATTACGGTGCAAACCGGCATTTGTAGTCCCTGATCGTAGATTACTACCTTCTGGCCAGGATTATTCTGTGCAGTTGAGTTCATAGTTTGGTTGGTGTGAGTGGCTGAATTTCCGAATAGCTGGCCAGCAAAGAGACTGCTTAGGATAAATAATACGCTGGCGAAGATGATATTTTGTTGTCGGTGGATTAGATTTTTGAAGAAGTTCATCGTGCTGAGGTTTTGGATATTCTGAATCATTTACTCATCTATAGAGCTAGCTGATCATAGGTCATCACCCTGATGAAAAATTTTTTCAATTTTTTTCAGCACTACGGAAAATACCTCCATACACTAGAATAAAGCCAACCGCATGCAGTTTTGAAATTCTCCGATAACAACAAAAAGCCCGCAGCTTATCAGCCGCAGGCTTCGTTAGTTGGTTAGCATGGTTGATTTAGTAGGGGTACTGGGGTTCAATCTGTTGGTAGTCGCCCTGCAATGAGTTGGGGTCAAAGCTGGGATCGTCGGTGCGGTAGTAATCTCCTAATCCGTTGGTGTAGTTGTAGTCGTACTGACCATCCAGGTGCATCTCCTGTCCGGAGTAAGGGTCGTTGAAGGTGCTGCGCTCGTGCATCTGATCAATAAAGGCGTTGTGGCTGCTGTAATCACTTCCGCTGCTGTTATACGAACCACTGTTACGAAGATTATTCATATAACTGTTATACGAAGCGTCCTGCGCCTGGCTCATGGACTGCATATTCTGCTGATGAGCGTTAAAAGAGGCTTGTCGATTTGCCATACGTTGTCGGTGGGCTGCCGAAGCTTGCTGCATTCTCCGCTGACCATCTGCTTGGATCTGCTGCATCGCTCGTTGGTTGATCTGCTCCATTCGCTGCTCATAGGCAGGGTTTGACACAGTATTCTTACCAATTTCCCGAGAGGCCGCTAAAGCATTTTCAAAGTGGTTAGTAGGAGCTAAAAAGATATTAAATGGCATTACCATACCCACTTCACCCATGGCGGTCATCTGGGTTGCTCTCATAAATCCGAGTACCCCTTTGTACGGCTGACCATTGCGCTGACCGCTGATTTCTATTTCTAGTGCATTCATTCTCATGCCCTGTTGGCTTAGTTTCCGGGCAGTTTTCTGGAATTGGGGCAAAGCTTCAGCTTCGGGGCTAGGCTTGATATTTCCTACAGATACTTGAGTTAACTCATTGCCAATCATATTAGGAATGGCTTCTCGGTACGCTTGCTCAAATCTTTTTCCTGTTGTAGCTCCGTACTGCTTCATTTCCTTGAATATGCGAGATAACTCACCGTTTGGCCCTGAGTATTCCAGTTTAAAACGGACCGGACGAGCGGTATTAGGATCAAAAGCAATATCTTGATTTACTTTCCAGCCTTCAGGCAAAGTTACTGTAGAGATAGGCATTTGTAGTCCTTTGTCATAGATCACTACTTTTCCATTCTCTTCACGGTAAGAAGCTGGGGTGTTAGCATTTATCTCACCACCAGTGTAAGACCCAGCTTCGCTGGGGTATTCGTTGTATGCACCGTACTCACTGTAAGTATCATCTTCACTGTCAAATAGTGCTATTCCGATGATTACAATAATTACGGCTATGGCTGAGATCTTTTGGGTTCTGGTTAGTTTTTTAAAGAAGTCCATTGTATTGAGGTTAGAATTTTCTGATTTGTTTAACTATGTATAGATGTACTTCACCTTAGGTCATCACACTAAGCGAAAAATTTTCTAAATTTTTTTAGGAGGACTAAAGTTCAGTGTTATAGTGTTTAAGTATTAAGGTGTTATGGTTTTCAGGTGGTCAGCATTTACCATAACACCATCTTACTTCCGTTTTCGCCGGAACACCAATCCTCCGGCTAACAGCAGGAAGGTCAGACCGGACGCAATAATCCAGGGTATATGTTTACCGGAAGAGATTTTAACTTTCTGATTATCACCGGTAAGCACAAGGCCGCCCCAGTAGTAGGGCGACTGCAGAGCGCCTTCAGCTTCATCCATAAAACTGAGCTTAGCCGCCCTCAGGGCCTGGGCAACGCCCATGTCTGCTTTCAGGTTTTTGTAAAATTTGGCGGCAATGGCACTCGACTGCTGATCGTCGATACTCCACAGGCTATACACCACACTAGGGCAGCCGGCGTAGCGAAAGGCATGGGCTAATGATAGCACTCCTTCCCCACGGCGGTAACGGCCCAGCCCGGTTTCACAGGCAGTGAGCACGGCCAGTTGAGCGTTTAATGGCTCGCTGTACAGTTCGTAGGTGTATAGGTAACCATCCTGCTCGGTGGCTGGCTCGGGGGCCAGTGCCAGGAAACTGTACAGCGGCCGATCATTTTCCAAACGAGCGTGAGTACCGAAGTGTAGGATACTGGCCTGAGGTGCCTGCTCTAGTAATTTGGTTTCTGTAGCCGACTGGGCTATCAACGAAGCCCCCCAACCTTCTTCTTCAATCCGTTCTACAAACGCCTGCGACCAGGGCGTTCGGAGCCAGGTCAGGAACACCGAATCGGGCAATTGATTTTGGGGTAGTTGCTCTAAGTAGGCATCCTTCAAGTCAGCGGTGAAGCCGGGAGCTACGCCTAGCACTCCTTCACCCGAACTGTCGGGGATAACTTCGGTAAGGGTGTGGCCGTAGTACAGGCAATAGTCGCGAATGAGCCAGGGCCAGTCGGATGCATTACCCGCATTGGTAACCGGCTGAGTAAGTAGAGTCTCGAGGTTGAAGTAGTGCAAAGGACCATCGGCCAGCACCTTTATCGGAAGCTGAGTAGGCAAATTAAGCGGTTCCCACAGTTGCTGGTAGAGCCAGTACCCTAATCGGGCCTGACGCTCATTGTCTTGCTGGGTTTTTAGCAGGTTTTGATAGACTTGCAGCGAATCGGCCCCACCGGACTGCACGGAGAGCCAGTGAGAGGTAAGTCCGTCAGCATCAATTTGAACAGCTAGCAGCGCGGTATCCAGATAGAAGTAGGCCAGCACCGAATGAGCTTGCTCCTCCAAGGTTTGCTGAAGCCGCTGTAAATCCAGCGACTGCGACTCAAAGCGGGCCTGATAGTACTGAGGGTACTGAGTCCGGAGTTGCTGCTGATACTCCTGCCAGCGTTGTAGAATAATCTGCCGCTGCTCATTCATTTGGGTAGAAAGGTCTTCCTCGTTCTCGTTTTGCTCCCGGGCCAGGGCAAACTGAAGCTGCTGTTTTAGCTCGTTGCCTAGCGCAATGGTAGAGTCGGGTACCCCGGCAAACTTCACCGCTTCCCGGTCTTTAAATGCCGCCTGAATGGTAGCCCCCCGACTGGCCTGAATGCAGTTCAGCAACTGGTTTTGCCAGAAAGTTTGATCAGTATCCGCTTGCGCTAACGCTCGGTGGGCCAGCACGGCTCCCTGCTGATACACCTCCCGAATCTGGTCGGCTACTCCCTCCCAAAGTGCCGCATCGTTAAAGAGCGACTGAAATGTAGGCAGCCAGACCTGTACCGCCGTAAGGATACCGGCCAAGCGGTTTAGTTCATTAGAGGAAAGGGTGGTTTTCTGTAAGTACTCTCTCAGTTGAAAATTAATCAAGTCCAGCACAAAGGGATGGTACTGCTGAATGCTCAGCGAATCAAAGCTAAGGCTATCGGAAGCTTGTCCGCTGGCACTGGCCCAGGACTGATTCAGGTAGTAGTCGGCGCTATCGCGCTGGTAGAGCGTAGTGAAGGCTTGGGCTAGTTGCAGAAGGTTTTCCAGGGTGTAGTAGTGAGCCAGACCAAATCCCTGTTCGTAAATGCCTCGCGAGTCTTGCCAGTACTTTAGGGCCTGGGTGGTGTCCTCATTTTCCCAGGCAATATTTCCCAGTTCGAAGAGGGCATCGGCCCGCTTGGGATGGGTGGAGCCCAGAGTCTGTGCTCTCATTCGTTCAGCCTGCCGGAAATACGTTTGGGCTTGGGATAACTCTTGTTGTTTTTGGGCGATTAATCCCAGATTGAAGATGCTCTGCGCCACCTCGACACTTTGCTCATCGTAAACATCCCGCTTCTCGGCCAGGCTGCGTCGGAAAATAGAGTCGGCCGGGGCAAGGCGATCTTCGTAGTAGTACACCGCCCCCAGTGCATCCAGAATGTAGGCCCGCTGGTAGTGAGGGTAGGCTAGCAGGGTGTCGGCAATTTCCCAGGCTTGCCGGTAGTACGACTCAGCGGTTTTGTTCTCGCCCAGGTTGAGATACAGCATCCCCAGGTTCACGTAGTTTCCTACCAGAGGTACGTAGCGCTTACCACTCTGATTAGAGGCAATGGCTGTAAGCAGGTAATTTTTAGCTTGCTGAGGCTCGCCCATAGCTAGCAGGTGGGTGCTGTAGTTGTTAGCGATAACGGCTATATGCGGGTGTTCTTCCGGAAGCTGCTGATTCAGAATGCTCCAGGCTTCGGCAATGGCAGTATCCGCCGCCGGAAGATTGCCCAGCGCGTCCATCACGATGTACAGGGTGTTGGCACTGTAGCCCAGTTCCTTATCGGTAGGGTCCAGAATTTGTTTGCGCAGGCGGTGGGCGTGTTTTACTCCCTGTTCGGCTTCGTCGTACTGCCCCACCTGCATCATGAGAAAACCCCGGAATTCAAGGTACTTCGCTAGCTGAAAGGTATCAGCCTCGGCGCGACCCTGCTCGGTTTTAATGCTCTTCTCCGAAAAACGAAGGGCCTGGTCAATATCACTCTCGCCCAGATAGGTATAGCCGGTTTCGTGGTATACTTTACTGAGTAGGCTGTTGTCGGTAGTGGTGTCGGTTTGGGCCAAGATACCTTCCAGCAGTTGCCGGGCCGGGCCGTATTCGTACTGCTGAATGTAGCTTTTGGCCTGCCAGTACTGGTAGTAGTGTACACTATCGAGCTGGTTCTTTACTTGCCAGTACTGTATCAGTTGTTGGTAGGCTTTGGTGGCCTCCGGATAATACCCCTGCTGATACAGGCTATCCGCTTCTTGCTTGAGTGAATGATCCTGAGAAAAGGCCGCCGGACATAATAAAAGTAGGGTGCTGGTTGATAGGGCAAGTAAAGCAAGATAGTAGTTGGCGAAGGTAGTCACTTGGTAGCAGATAAATGGCAAAACAGCAGCGATAGTTAGCAACACTAAATAAAGTGATTTTCACCCAGATATGCTAAGGTTTATTACTAGAATTTAGTAATAAAATACAATAAATTTGCTCTAAGAAATCCTTAGATAATAAACCCAACTGGCCCTGTCCTGCGGTGACCCTTGCTCATGGTAGTGTTCCGAAAGGAGGCGCTACTATTTAGTAATGTAAAAGAGAAACTTTGTTTCTGCGGATGAGCATTGATTGCCACCCTTCCTTACTTTATAAACATTACTCCAGTTGGAATCGGAACTGTGCGTCCCAGACTAAGCCTCTATTTTCATTGTATTATTTGCGGTTCCTCTTGGGAACACTACAAACGGCAGAGTTAACAGTCTGTTGGTCGAATACTAACTACAGTTAGGTTGTATCTATACGTAGCATCATTTAGTTTTGAAGCCATTAACGGTTTATCATGAAGTTGACTCGTCTTTTACTGCTTTTTCTGTTGCTGGCGTTCTTAGCTGTGGGGGGAGGCTACTTTTGGTTGCAGCAGGCACTACAGACTCCGGTGGCGCACGACTACGCTTCCGAATACATTACTATTGAGCGAGGAATGGCTTCCAGTCAAATTTTGCGAAAGCTGGAGAGTCAGCAGATCATCCAAGCACCGTTGGCTACCAAACTGTATATGCGGTTCTTCGCGCCGGATTTACAGTTAGAGGCAGGCGATTATCTCTTTCCATCACCCATTAGCCCCAAAGAAGTATTGAACAAATTGGAGGATGGTAGGACCCGCGCCAAAGCCGTAACGATTCCCGAAGGATGGTCGAGGTTTGAGATGGCGGAGCGTATTGCGGCCCAGTTTCCGGCAGAATCCGCTTTAACATCGGAAGAGGTACTGACCCTTATGAATAACACTGAACTCATTCAGGGTTTTGACCCCCAAGCCACCAACCTGGAAGGTTACTTATACCCCACTACCTATCAATTTGAGTACGGTACGCACCCGGAGGCAGTCGTTGAGAAGATGGTACAGCAGTTTAAGAGCATTTGGCAGCCGGAATGGGACTCACTGGCCGCCAGCCTGGGTAGAGACAAGCGCGAGATTGTTACCATTGCCAGCCTGATTGAAAACGAGTCGCAGGTAGACAGTGAACGCTCGTTGGTAGCTTCGGTCATTTACAACCGACTGGAGAAAAGGATTCCTCTCGGGATTGACGCCACCAACGTGTATATCGCCAAGCTACTCAACCGCTGGGATGGAATCATCCATAAAAGCGATGTTGAGGTAGACCACCCCTATAATACTCGCCGCATACAAGGACTGCCGCCGGGTCCGATCTGCTCCCCCAGTAAATCGGCGCTGGAAGCCGCGCTAAATCCGGCATCGACGGATTATTTATACTACGTGCTGAACGTGGAGACGGGAGATGGTTCTCATAACTTTTACGCCGATGCCGCCGGGTTTGCCCGAGGAAAAGCCGAATACCAGCGTTGGCTTTCTAAGCAACGTAACAACTGATTTACAACATATCTCTCGTATTGCGGATATATGGAGTTTACCATTTAGAATGTTCTGAAAGACTACACGAATTAGTGGATGATAAGAGCACTTTCTATTGCCAACTTATTAGCAGCAGGCAGTAAAAGAAAAAAGCACCCCTGACAGAAAATGTCATACATAGTTGGTAACTTCACCAACAAAACCATGAACCACCTGGCTCGGCTCTTATCCATTCTCACCATACTGAAGTCGAAAAGAATAACTACCGGGGGCGAGTTGGCCAAAAAGTTTGATGTAAGCCTAAGAACCATCTACCGGGACGTTAAGAAATTAGAAGAGTCGGGTGTCCCCATTATCACTATTGAAGGAAGAGGCTACTCCATAATGGATGGTTATAGCGTAGCCCCTATTATGTTTAACGAAGCCGAAGTGAATGCCCTGATTACGGCGGAGCAACTGATTGCCAAAACCAACGACGATTCATTGATTGAGCACTTTGAGCAAACATTACAGAAAATAAAATCAGTATTCAAGAGTGCTTTACAGTCGCAGGGGGAGATACTGAATAGCAAAATGCTGGTGGTAAAAAGCAAGACTGATGAAGTGAAAACTACTTCGCTCTCGTACATACAAATGGCCATTATCAACTTTAGAGTTACTGAGCTAACCTATAAAGACAAGAAGGAAGAAACGACTTGCCGAAAGATAGAACCCCTAGCGATTTTCTGCTATGACGAAACGTGGATTGTTGTAGGTTGGTGCCGCTTACGGCAAGACTATCGCTCGTTCCGATTGGATAGAATTCAGCACTTCAAAATCCTGGAGGAAACGTTTGAAGATAAATGCTTTGATCTGGGAAAATTTTTATCCTGCGAAGAAATTAATCACTACCCCTGACACATTCTGTCATCTACTGCCTCTACCTTTAGGGCATTGTTTAACTAAAAATAGTATCACGTATGTCTACACAAGAAATCGCCAACAAATGGGCAGAGTACTGCCACCAAGGTCAGTGGGATAAGGCTCAAGAGGAATTATACGATGCCAATTGCGTCAGCCTGGAAATGGAGGGTGCTCAAGCTTCCTCACCGAAGGTGGAAGGCAGAGAAGCTATAATTGAGAAAGGAAAACAATGGGGGCAAATGGTGGAAGAATTTCACGGTATAGAGATTGAAGGGCCGATAGTTGCTGGAAATCATTTTACAGCTACTATGAAAATGGACGTCACCATGAAAGGCCAACCCCGAAGAGTGGATGAAGAAGTGGCCGTATTCCAGGTAGAGAATAGTAAAATTGTTTCTGAGCAATTCTTTTACTCCGTAGGCTAATTGATTTGAACTTATGCTGGTGGTAGTGCTTCACAGGATTCACTACTATCAGCTTAAATGGATGTAGGTTAACTTTAAAAACGTTCCCTTTGGGGACTTTCAGATTCTCGTGCCTCTGTACACAAAACCGAAGGAGATTATTGTCAAACCCTAATCCGCGAGTAGTTGAATTAAGTAAGCCTTACCATAAAATTGTCCAGGGTTAGTCAATCAAATTTTCCTGTAAATCTATTTTCTGATACTCTTCTCAGGACTAATAGAGGCAGCTTTAAGGGCCCTCAAACTGGCGGGCGTTTATTTCACTAATTTGTACCACCGGCTGAATGTTCGTATAATTCTCGAAGTCACTAACGATGGTATTAATGTTTTCACCAATCGCCTTATTGTACTCGTCAATATCGGTAACGTAAAAATATCCAATTGCGGCGAAGGGAGCTTCTTCGTTGGGGGTTCTACCGGCTATGCCTTTATCAATTTCGTAGAATTTTAGATTCTCACCCAGTAATCCAGCCACCATAGGCATGTGTTTGTCTTCGTAATAATCCATGTCAAAGGTTTTATCCTCCCCGTTGGGATAGAGTATAGCTACCCTAAACATTCCGGCTGTAGGTAGGGCTGATTGGTTTGGCTGACTGGTCGTGCATCCAATCAGACCTATGAAAACGAGAATTAGCAGTGAGAAGGTGATTTTGGTTGTCATATGAATAGAATAAAGTTGAAGATAATAGATTTTTACAATGGATTTTTCGCTACCTCAGGAATACCGTAGGGCCCATCCTTCAGTAGTACAATGGATGGGTGAGAGGTACGGGATGAATCGATAGCTCGCTGAATAGCGGCTTCGGTGATACGGGTTATCTTTTCCTCGTCAGTCAGATTTTGCCACTCGGATGGGTCTAGCAGTTGAAAGCCGGGTACGCCCGGTAGGTGTTCGTACTCGGCATCGGGAATTTCCAGGGCGCAGTAGATGAGGTTATCCTCCCGCTCAATCTGGGTAAGTACCTTGCTCCACATTTGCACCTGCCATTGTTCCTGAATCATTTGCCACTGCGGGTCGCTAATCATCCGAAGAAACTCAGTCTTTCCGTACTTCGCCAGTAGCTTTAGAGATTGTTTGTAGCCTCGCCCGCCTACCGGGTCGGTATCGGTGTTCTTGGCTACGATGATAATCTTTCCACCAGGTTTCACCGCTCGGGCGGCTTCAATCGCGGCTTTTCCGGCCTGATAGTGGTTAATGCCGACGAAGCCTGCCGGAATAATCACAATATCGTAGCGGTGGGGTAGCGGTACTACCACATACTCCCGGATTTTCTGTACCGCGGCCCGATGAGCTTCTACCAGATCGCCAGCGTACACTCCGGTCATGCGCTTGTCAGCGTCCAGCGTGGTGTTCACCAAAAAATCGCAACCGGCCATTTGGGCTACTTCCAGCGATTCATCGCTAAGCGGATTACCCGCTAGCACCAAATCAGCCGCTTTGGCCGAACTTAGAAACTTAGCCCCGTGGAAGATCTTGAGCGTTTTGATTCCCACAATACCCGGACAAATGCCCTTGCGCCCCCCGGAGGCTCCGGCCATAAAGTGGCTTTCTACTAATCCGGTCACAATCTTCAGATCAGCTTCGTAGTACTGTCGGTTCACGGTTACTTTCGAACCGCGGGAGGTAGTTCCCAGATAGACCAGATGATCGTCATTATCGTACCCGTGGTTGGTCACGTTCACTTCTCCTAACCCTGATTCCTGCAAACCCAGCATTAGTTCAATCTCATCCGCTTCCATATTCCGGTGCGAGCCCGCTCCGATGATGACGGTAATTTGCGGTTGGGAAAAACCGGCTTCCAGCAAAGTGCGGATGATGTAACGCATAATGCCCTGCTCGCCCCGGTAAGGCACTGGGCGGGTATTATCCGATACTACAATCACCGCTCGGGCATCGGGATTGCTTTCAAGTTTCCCCCGGCCAATCTCCAGTAGTGACGGGGAGTTGATGGGGTTCTTTAGCGCATCGGTAATTCCTTGGGGCAGCGGAATAGCTTCGGGATTACCGGCCATTCCTCGTACGTCTACCGGATGCTCGCAGTTGACATCAATAAACCCTTCGCCGTATTCAATTTTTAGTTTCATAGCTATAAAGACTTAATTCCCTTTTGAGGCCAGGTATTTAGCCGACTTCCTGACTGTGTTTAATATTTCTTTGTCCAGGTAATTTAACCAATCCGGATTTTTCTCATTTCTTCTCGTCATCCAGAAAGCAATAAGGAATGCATAGAGTTTGTAGTGAAGATAACCAGAGCCTCCACCTATCTGCCAGCCCATGTGCGTGTTGCCCGACCATGTAGTCATTTTACCAATAGAGCTATTAGCCATAAAAATGACAAAACCGAATAAACTAGCGGTTAGATCAGTTAAAGGTTCATCGTTTTCTTCCAGACGTTCTTCACCAATCAACTTAATGTGACTCAACTCATGAGCCGTGGTGGCAATCAGTTTGACCGGATCTTTCAGAAGACTACTCTCAATGCCTATTTGGTAAATTCCATCAACGAGCTTTGAATATAAACCATCGGTTAGTTGTGTGCCCTCCTCATAGTTAGAATAAATTCCTTCATCGGTAAACTCGATAGGCTGAAACTCATCAAAGAAGTATACTTCAATTGAACTGTCCTTAATTTCAAGTTTCTCAGCTATAATATTGACAATCTCAATAGCATCATCTTCGCTGCCCATATAGTCAAAATCTAAAAAGCTTTTTGTGGGTAAGAAAATCTCCTGAGTAGACAAGTCCCGTTCAAATGTCTCTTCAAACCAATGGTAGCACTCAACTATCCAAGTTTCATCTTCTGTTGTAATAGGCGACTTAGGTTTTCTCTTCCAGAACATAATGACTTTCTACATTAACCTCTTCCGAATGGGGAAGGCCTGGGCGGGATTTTTCACTAGCAATTGATCAACTTCGGCCTCGGTAAAGCCCTGTTTTTTTAGTTCGGGGACGAACTTCTCCAGCAGTACGGCGTGGCTGCGGTACTGGCCGCCGTTGGGTTCGCCTACGTGGTACCAGCCTGCGTCGCAGGATACTAGTACCTGATCTAGAAATCCGGCCTCCTTCAACGCTTGTGTCTGCTGAGCATGATCTACGTATCTTTTTTCGCTGACTCCATAGAGTTCTACCCTGGCTCCCTGCTTAGCAGCCTTTAGGTGATTTTCGTAGCCTTTGCCCTGCGCGTGTACCCAAATTAGTGCACTAGGGTGTACGTTGGCTCGCTGGACAATCTCTATTTCTTCCATCGCGGCGGCAGCATCGCCAGTGTGTATCGCTATTGTTAGTCCGGTTTCCCGATGGGTGAGGGCGGCAGCTTCTACCAGTTTTCGGTCATAGTCTACCAGCGGGCCGTTGTTTACCCCAATCTTGATAAAGCCGGGACGGATGCCGGTGCCGTCAATACCCGCTTCAAATTCTTTAATCCAGCGTTGGGCGAGTTGTTGAGGAGTTTCCTGAGAAACGTAGTCGGGGAGAAAAATGCCGTTGCGGGCGCCGTAGAGTCCGGTGTTAGTCAGTATCTGTAAGCCGCTGGCTTCGGCTAGCCGCTCTAGCAGTCGTACATCTCGCCCTAAGTAGTTAGGAGTACACTCCACAAAGGTTTGAGTGCCTAACTGCTTAAGCTTTTCTAAGTATGGTAATGCTTTCTCAAACGCCGCATCGGCATTGTAACGGTCAGGACTAACTTGGTTAGCTCCAATAAAATCTACCAGCACGTGTTCGTGGGAAAAGGTGAGTCCCATTTGCTCGGGTGCTATCGGGCCTGTCACCGTTTGCACCTGGGCATTGTCCGTATCATGGGATGAGTAGGGTAGCACGAGTCCGGCTAGACCGGCAGCGGAGGTTTGTTTCAGGAAAGTGCGGCGAGATACAGTCATAGATGAAAAAGTACGGGTTTTCGGAATGTTCAAATTATTGCTTTCTTCGCACAATCGCTAACCGAAATGAACGTATCGAAAAACTTTGGAAGTTTTAACATTGGCCAACCCGCATCATGAACCCTCTTCCCGAATATACCACCCAGCAATTAGCGCTCCGCAACGGACAGGATCGGGAAGAAATATGGTGTGCGTATCAGGGAGTTATTTATGATGTAAGCGAATCGCGGCTGTGGCGGCAGGGGCGGCACTACGAGCACTGGGCTGGGCAAGATCTTACGCGCGAATTAGTGGATGCTCCGCATACTGAAAAGGTATTTAGCCGTTTTACTCCCGTAGGTAAACTAAAATCATAATGCGTGTTCGACGATTTATCGCTTTAGTACTGCTACTGGGTATTCCGTTCTTCATTGGCTACCACTGGCAGCACTGGACCAATCCTCTTCCGACAGGGCCGACGGATATTGAGATTACTACCAAACTGGTAACGGAGATTGAGGCGCTAGGTAAGATGGAGCTGGTGAAATACCGCTTTCAGGAAGTAACTGAGGTGAAAGAACTCAGCCCGGAGTTTATGAATATCCTGAAGCTAGATTCGGACGCTGAGGCCATACTGATTACCAAGGGCGAAGCTACGGGTTGTCTGGATTTGATGAAGATCAGCGCCGGAGATGTGAGAATTACGGCTGATACAGTCTGGATGCGGTTACCCGACCCCGAGATTTGCTACTATAAACTGGATTTGCAAAACACTAGACTTTACTCGGTAGAAACCGGATTTTTTACCGACCGCGATCAGTTTATTGCTCGTGCTTACCGGCAGGCTGAGCGTGAAATTAAAAACGCGGCTACCAACTCGGGTATCCTGGACGAAACGGAGGTGAACGCCCACCGTATTCTTCGCCCCATGCTGGAAGAACTATCTGGTAAAACCATCATCTTCACTAAGCAACTTCCCGCCGTTCGCATTACTCCGGCAGATTAGGCCTTATATCTAATGCTTATTTTCCTCGGAAAAGTCGGTATAGCAGCGGTTAATAGCCAGTACCAGATCGTACTGATTAGAGCGCTCGATAAAATCCTCTTCAAACTGGCAGAAGATCATAAATTCGTCTAACGACTCGTCGGTCAGTCCGGTAATTTTGCCTACCATTTCGCGATTGTACTTGCGGGAAAGGCGCTGGCGGCGCTCGTAGTCCTGTTGAGCCTCGCGGGCCATCCGCTCGTACTTAGCTCTTTTATTAAATCTTTCAGCGATGAAGGAGACTGGGTTCAAAGGACTGGCCTTGGTCTCACGGCGAGGGCCTTCGTAAGAACCGGGAATAACCACGTCGGGCGACTCTTCCGGTAGATCATCTAGTGCCAGAATAGCGCGTTTGAAAGATTCTACGTCCTTGAAGGCAAATACCGTAACATTTTCTAACTCGAAGGTCTGCTCGCTCATCCGGATTTGCAGATCGTAGTTATTAGCCTGAGCAGTATCGCCAAAGTGAAGAAAAGCCGGTTCGTAACCTACCGAAGAAATACGAATAGTATCCTCACGCTGAAAGGTCAGATAAAAAAATCCGTCTTCGTCGCTGATTACTCCGGTTTCGGTAGTCAAGTTAGTAACGGTAGCAAACGACAGCGGCTGGTCCTGATCATCCACAATATTCCCGGAAACCCTGATACTACCTTCGGGAGTACTTTGTGCCAATGCCCCTAGGGCAATTAGCCATAAACCGAAAATTAAGGACAAAAACCGCATAATTAATAATCTAAATTACGGAAAAGCTAGGCAGCACACCAGCATTTAACAATCTTTAACGTCAGAATTATTCCCGAGTTCAAGATCAAAAGTAAACTGGTTAGCTGAGTGTAAATGCTGAAGGAATGACTGAGTATTTGAATAGGCTTTATTCCACAGCCCACGACTTTTTGGCTTTGAAATACGGGCTTCCAACTTCTGACTTCCTTCTCTGGTCACTATTCACTACCCATTTCCACCTGTCAACTGCCCATTTTCAAATTTCAACTATTCTGTTTCCATTTGATATTACATCCAACGCTGGGAGTCTGGTCTTTATTGACTGCCACCCCGGCAATCAGTGAGTCTAATGCCGCTCGCACGTCGCCTCCCGTTACCGGATTATTGTTACCCGGACGTGAACCATCAAACTGTCCGTGGTAGGCTAGGTTCAGATCAGCGTCGAAAACGTATATATCGGGGGTGCAGGCAGCATCGTAGGCTTTAGCTACTTCCTGGGATTCGTCGTACAAATAAGGAAAGCTAAAATTCCACCTATTGGCCGTTTCTTTCATCTTCTCCGGTCCATCTTCCGGATATTGCGCTACATCATTAGAACTGATAGCCACCATTGAAACGCCTTTCGATTGGTAATCCTCAGCTAAGCGCGCGATTCCGCTTTTAATGTGCTTTACGTAAGGACAATGGTTGCAGATAAACAGAATCACCGTAGCCAGTTCGCCCTTCAAGTCAGATAGGCTTAGCTGTTGGTCGGTACGGGTATCAGGTAGCGAAAAATCAGCGGCAAGAGTGCCCAGGGGCATGAGTTTAGATTCGGTCAGTGCCATACGGAAGTAGTTTTGGCGATTGCAAAAAAGTTTTGATATTTTTCCTCACATATTTCTAACTGGTAAGTTCTGAATAAAGATACTACTTCCATGACACAACCTAACCTCCGACTGCACTTTCTGCCAGTCATCTTACTTTTTATTGTGCATATTACTTTTGCTTAACAATCCGATGATTTACCCAATATCGTTTTTATTTATGCCG
>ERZ1740058.632-NODE-632-length-24464-cov-15.584784_pt1 | contig 24464 bp, 21 predicted proteins | sample MGYA00581745_ERZ1740058 | MGnify/ENA primary metagenome ERZ1740058 (study PRJEB43018, sample SAMN04849742) | marine metagenome | isolation source: floating plastic debris | place: Pacific Ocean | collected 2008-08-30 | study: EMG produced TPA metagenomics... | reverse complement strand
ACCATGCCGTAGAGGAAGTCGGCATTGTCGGCTTTATAGAACTGATTTGAGTTCTCTAAGTACGGACTGCTAAGCGCCTGAACATGAGTCTGGTCAGGACTCCAGAGTTTGATACTCGCAGCCTACATTGAGAGAGCTTTTTATACCAATTCTGCATGACAGCGCTACAGATCGAGGATACCCCGCTGTCGCCGCCCCCTTGGGAAAGGGGCTATTCACCACCCGAATTTTGCTGCCCCCCTTTTTTCAAGGGGGGTTGGGGGGATCGCTCCAGTACGGGCATCTGTAGTCCAGTTTTAGAGAATTGGTATTACTCACTTTTCGACCTTTAAAGCACCTTCTTAGGTGAGGTTCAATCCGCCGTCGGCCATGACGATTTCGCCGGTAATGTAGCGATTGGCCACCAGCATGGAGGCCACATCGGCAATCTCTTCGGGTTCGGCACCGCGTCCCATAGGCGATCGCGTTTGCCATAACTCGCGGGCTGCTGCCCACTTCTGGCTCATTGGCGTGTTGACCAAACCGGGCGCGATCGCATTGACCCGAATCGAGGGAGCCAGATTCAGCGCCAATAGTTTAGTCATGTGGTTAAGTGCGGCTTTGCTAGTGGCATAGGGAATGGACGCGCCCTTGGGTCGAATCCCGGCGTGGGAGCTGATATTGAGAATGCAGCTAGGGCAGGCGGGGCGGGCCGCCTGCCGCAGAGCCGGTTCCAGAGCAGTAATCAGCGACCACGGTGCAATGACGTTGACCTCATAGAGGGTACGCCAGATATCCGGCGTCGCGGCCTGTAAGTCAGCATGGGGAATTGTTGCGCTCAGGCCCGCGTTGTTGACCAAAACATCTAGTCGGCCGTGATTTGATAAGACCCGCGCGACCAAGTACTGCACCTGAGCCGCATCGGCCAGATCCGCCTGCGTGTAGGAAGCCCCAGGATGCTCTTCGGTTAAGGCTTTACCCGCCATCACCGAAGCGCGAGAATGAAAGGCGATCGCAAAGCCATCTTTGGCCAATCGCTGGGCAATGGCCCGGCCAATTCCCGAGGTTGATCCGGTGACGAGGGCAACTCGCCGGTTGCTGGGGTGAGCGGTCATAGGATTCCTGGAATTAGGACGAGATATCAAAGTGCGGTGCAAATGTGCTGGCCATCATTGGCGATGACTGGGGTTTAAGGTTCGACGCTCAAGGTCGGTGACAGCCCAGGGGGCTGGGGCACTGCCAGGGAAACCGGGGGCAGGCAAATTGAAAAAGGGGCGTTCCTGCCGCCACGAAGTCCTAGAGTTCGGCAGGGTAGAGTGTGACTCACAGATAGCGTTCCCGTTCCCTGGGGTTTGGCACTGCTAAACCAAGACCATAATGAAAGCCGTAGTTTTAAAACTTCTCCTTGATCAGGAGAGATGCCGCAGGCGGTGAGATTCAGTCGGATACGAAAACTCCAGTTCTGAATCTGGATGGGGGTTAACCCTTGACGAAAGCAGGTTTTGTTCTGGAAATTGTTTAAGCACAGAGCCCTGACCGGCATCACGCTGCTAGCGATCGCCTGGCAATGCCAATCTGTTGACCAGAACTGCTCAACTCTGAATCTTTTCGTCTAGGCAAAGCGGTATTCTGAAAGCGCCTTTGAGCTTTATGAGTAGGGTCATGATGTCAACTGCCCGCGATTCGTCTCATCTACTAACGCTGTTGCAATTGGCCAGCCCGGCCTTGCCGGTGGGGGCCTACAGTTATTCTGAGGGGATTGAGACTCTAGCCGCCCAAGGAATTGTGACCGATGGTGCAGCCCTCTTCCATTGGCTTTCTCAGGAACTCAAGGGGGGGGGCATCCGGCTCGAAACGGCCCTCATGGGCTGGTGTTACACCGCCGCCCAACAGCCTCAGGCCAATGCGGATGACGTGATTAACCATTGGAATCAGTGGCTCTCAGCCTTTCGCGAAACGGAGGAGATGCGATCGCAAAGCTGGCAAATGGGGCGATCGCTGCTGCGCCTTTTTAATGATATTGAACCCGATTTGGCCCGCCAGCTGCCCCCCACCGCGACCCGCGAAAACTGCAACTTCGCGATCGCCTACGGTCTCGTCGCCCAAGCGTGGGACATTCCCTTAGCGGCTGCGAGCTTGGCGTTTTTGCACAGCTGGGCCGCTAATCTCGTCAGTGCAGCGGTGCGTAGCGTACCCCTGGGCCAAACCGAAGGGCAGCGACTGCTGCGACAGTTAATCACACCGATTCAACAGGCTCAGTCCGAGATTGCCACCCTGACCGAAACCGATCTGATGGCCTGCAGTTGGGGCGTCACCCTCGCCAGCATGCAGCACGAAACCGAGTACAGCCGTCTATTTCGGAGCTGAAATCGCCTGGTTGATAAGATTGTCGATATCCTGACAATCCTTCCAGATTAGGCCTCACGAATGGCTCCCTGACTGAAGGGGACTTTTCGCCGTCTGGATTAGACTGTCCCCTTGTTTCTATGCGAAGTGCATGCCCGGAGGGCTTGGGGGGGATCAAGTTCAATCTGTGGATGTGTAGTCCAAGTCCAGAGCAGAGAATCGCCCTGAAAATGACCCCGCGTAGGGTGGGTCAATTCCCTCACAGTCTGCTCAAAACTCCCCACCAGTCAGCCGTTTGGCCCACCACTCCAAACTCGCAACGGACAACCGCATTTTCACTTTTGGCGCGCCGCACCCGCGTCATGAGCCATGGCCCTGAAATATAGAGTGCCAAGAAACCCGGTTTCTTCTTCTCCGACAGAAACCGGGTTTCTGACGACCCATTTTTATCCTTTGGGGGTGTCGCCGCCGCGTTATGAACGATGGGTATTGGTTCTGAAGATCTTGCAAAAATCAGTGATATCCGGAGTCTCTTAACCCAGGTCGCTATAATGCCTGCTTAAGTTGGTTGGCGGTTTCAAAGTTGAGGATATCCCGTGGCAAAGCCTTTTCGTGTCGGGGTTGCAGGCCCTGTAGGATCTGGAAAAACAGCGCTGATTGAGGCCCTTTGCAAGGCCATGCATCACGACTATGACCTTGCCGTGGTGACCAATGATATTTATACCCAAGAGGATGCGCAGTTTTTGGTGCGCCGCGCCGCCTTAGCGCAAGATCGCATCATTGGGGTCGAAACGGGCGGTTGCCCTCACTCGGCGATTCGCGATGACGCTTCGATCAATCTGGAAGCGATCGATCGCCTGGTACAACAATTTGCCCCTGACATCGTGTTTGTCGAAAGCGGCGGTGACAACCTGGCGGCCACCTTTAGTCCTGAGCTGGTGGAGATGACCCTGTATGTCATTGATGTCGCGGCGGGTGACAAAATCCCCCGCAAGGGTGGCCCCGGCATCATGAAGTCAGACCTCCTGATTATCAACAAAATTGATCTCGCCCCCTATGTCGGGGCTGATTTATCGGTAATGGAGCGCGACGCTCACAAAATGAGAGGCGATTGCCCCTTTGTCTTTACAAACCTTAAAATTCAGGAAGGGCTTCCGACCATCATCGACGCAATCTGCAGTCAATACAAACTGGGGGCCAGCCCAGCGGTAGCGAGCGCCGCTGCCGAATTTCCCCACGTGCATGCCCATGCCCATCTCCCCACTTAGGGCGCGTCATCCATGAACGGTCAAAAGCTTTGAGGCCAGGCATGATCAAGCTCGCATCAAGGACATTAATGAGGTGCTAAAAACCAGATGCGACAAGCCATACACAGCCTCAGGAATGACCGGCCCTAGGGTCATTGAGTGAGGGCGATCGCATCAAAATATGTGACGGCAATCACGGGGAACACTGACTTTTGTAGCGTAGGCTACATCTCCGTATATTCCGTGACTTTAGTATCACGTACGATTGTGTCTAGACTACTGTGACCTTGCCGCATCCTTCGAAAGTTGGAAAAGCTAGGGATGCGCGAGAGCTTGAAGTTTCTACCCAAGGCTTTGCTAGAGCCGCTTCACAGTAGAGTCACGGCAGTTCATATACTAAGCAGGAGCAACGGCACGCATGACAAATCGATTTGGAAGACGGAAGTTTTTGCTGTACGGGTCCGCCACGATGGGTACAGCAATGCTGCTCAAGGCTTGTGGCGCCACACCTGATGATGCTGCGACCACCGAACCTGTGGAAGGCGAGGGCGAAGAAACCGCTGCAGCGGGTGGCGATGGCGAAACCATTAAAGTCGGCATTTTGCACTCTCTGAGCGGCACCATGGCGATTAGTGAAACCACCGTCGTTGATGCCGAAAAGCTGGCGATTAAAGAAATTAACGCCGCCGGTGGCGTACTCGGCATGCAGATTGAGGCGATCGAAGAAGATGGCGCTTCTGACTGGCCCACCTTTGCCGAGAAAGCTGAAAAGCTGATCGACCAGGATGAGGTTGTCACCGTATTTGGCTGCTGGACCTCAGCGAGCCGTAAAGCCGTTCTCCCCGTTTTTGAGTCGAAGGATCACATGCTCTGGTACCCCGTGCAATACGAGGGCCAAGAGTGTTCCAAAAACATTTTCTACACGGGAGCAGCGCCTAACCAGCAGATTGAGCCCGCTGTCGATTGGCTGTTGGAAAACAAGGGTACCGATTTCTTCCTCGTCGGTTCTGACTATGTGTTCCCCCGGACGGCGAACAACATTATTAAAGAACAGTTGGCGGCCAAAGGCGGCACCACCGTCGGCGAAGACTATCTGCCATTGGGCAATACCGAAGTCACGCCAATTATCGCCAAAATCAAAGAAGCCCTGCCGGACGGTGGCGTTATCTTCAACAGCTTGAACGGTGACAGCAACGTCGCCTTCTTTAAGCAACTGCAGGGCGCAGGCATGACGCCGGACTTGTATCCGGTGATGTCGGTCAGTATTGCTGAAGAGGAAGTGCGGCAGATCGGCCCCGAATTCCTGATCGGTCACTACGCTGCTTGGAACTATTTCCAAACGGTGGAAAGCCCTGAGAATGAAAAGTGGGTTGCGGACTTTAAAGCCGAGTACGGCGAAGACCGCGTCACCAACGACCCGATGGAAGCCGCTTACATCATGGTTTATTTGTGGAAGCAGGCGGTTGAGCAGGCGGGTACGACTGACCTTGCGGCAGTGCGCGAAGCGGCCTATGGCCAAACTTTTGCCGCCCCTGAAGGTATGGTGACCATGAATCCTAACCACCACATTTCTAAAACGGTGCGCATTGGCCAGGTGCGAGAGGATGGTCTGTTTGACATTGTCTCTTCGACTGATGGCCCGATTGACCCGTTGCCGTGGAACCAGTACGTGCCTGACACCAAGGGTTTTGCCTGTGACTGGTCTGATCCAGAAAACAAGGGTGGCAAGTACGAACTAGAAGGCGCTTAAGCCGACGGTTTAATCAGGATGCAACCTGACTCAGAGGAGGACATAACTTCGCCAATAATCGGCAGGGGATGTCCTCTTTTTTGATGGAATTTCATCGGTTGGGCACAATGTTGGGCCTGAGAGGCCATTAAGAAGCAGTAGTGTAGCGTCTGAATAGCCGTCCGTCACAGACGCTACAGCAGTGGGTCAAAGCTTCAGGCATACCCGTAGGGTAAGCACTGCTAGTGACGAGGGTCGCAGTCCGGCCCACCGGCGTCAGATGGTGATGCGGTGTCATCCCAGGAATTCAAGGAACGCTCACGGCGGTCAAGATGGGCAGACGATTCGCGATCGCCACGAGCGATAACTCATAAAAAGGTGATGGTGTGATTGAGGGACTGATTAACGGTTTGTTTAACGGCATCAGCATTGGCGCGGTGCTGCTGATTGTGGCGTTGGGACTCGCGATCGTGTTTGGCTTGATGGGCGTGATCAACTTGGCCCACGGCGAACTGATGATGCTCGGAGCCTACACCACCTACGTGGTGCAAAACGGGGCCAAAGCGATCGGTGAAGGAGCCTTAGAGTTTTATATTTTGGCGGCCCTGCCTTTATCGTTTTTGGTGGCGGCGCTGGTGGGGTTAGCGCTAGAGCGCGGAGTCATTCGCCATCTGTATGGGCGACCGCTCGAAACGCTGCTGGCCACCTGGGGCGTCAGCCTAATTTTGCGGCAGTTTGTGCGCAGTGTGAACTGGGCCATGATTGCCGGATTAGTCCTCTTTTGCCTGCTGTTTTATGGCGGCCGCTGGATTTTGCAGCGGCAAACCCAGTGGGAGCAAACGCGGCGGTTGGCGGCTCCGGTGATTTTGGCCCTATCGAGCGCGATCGCCCTGGCTGCGGGAATTTTGCTCAATCAAAACGGCGGGACGGCCCTCAGTCGGCCCTGGTTTAGCGCCCGCAATGTCGATGTCACCGCCCCCAGTTGGCTGCGCGGCGGTCTTTCCCTGGGCACGACGCTGCAGTTTCCCTACGCGCGACTGTTCATTATCGTGTTGACGATTCTGTGCCTGATTGGCGTCTACTGGTTTCTCAACGGCACTGCCTGGGGACTGCGCATGCGCTCCGTCACGCAAAATCGCAAGATGAGCGCTTGTTTGGGCATCCCCACTGATCGGGTGGACGCGCTCACCTTTGCCCTGGGTTCCGGCTTGGCAGGCATTGCTGGTTGTGCCGTGACGCTGCTGGGCTCGGTGGGGCCAAACCTGGGCGGCAACTACATTGTCGATGCCTTCATGGTGGTGGTGGTCGGCGGGGTTGGCAAGCTGGTCGGCAGCATCGTCGCTGCCCTGGTGATTGGCAGCATTACCTATCTGCTGGGCTCGGGCACATTAGCGCTGATCTTGCCACCGGCAGAAGCGTTGCAGCCCCTGGTGGATTTCTTTACCTTTTTTGCCACTACGAGCATGGCCAAGGTGATGGTATTTGCGTTGATTATCGCCTTTCTGCAGTGGAAACCCGCTGGCATGTTTCCGCAGAAAGGCCGTTCGGTGGAGGTTTAACAAACAACTATGGCAACCGAAACAGCGATGCGTCCCCGGCAGGAAATTAAAGCCCAGCAGTCGCAGCAGCGTAAGCTCGAAATCATCGGCATCATTGCCTTTGTCGTGCTCATGGCAGTGGTGCTGCCCTTGCTGCTGAGCGGCTTTCGTTTAGGTCTGCTGGGTCGATTTTTATCCCTGGCGATCGTGGCGCTGGGCATTGACTTAATCTGGGGCTTCACCGGCCTGCTCAGCCTCGGGCACGGCATTTTCTTTGCCCTTGGCGGCTATGCCTTTGCCATGTTTTTGCAGCTCAACAGTTTGGGCGAAGGTCAAATTCCGGAGTTTTTTGGCCTCTACGGCGTCGATACCCTGCCCTGGTTTTGGGGCCCCTTTGCGTCCCTGCCCTTTACGCTACTGGCCATTTTTATCCTGCCCGCGATCGTGGCGGGGCTGCTAGGCTATCTGGTTTTTCGCAACCGGATTCGCGGCGTCTATTTTTCCATCCTGACGCAAGCGGCGCTGGTGGTCTTTTTTAACCTGTTCAACGGCCAGCAGAAATGGATTAACGGCACCAACGGCCTTAAAACCGACACCAGCGTCTTTTTCGGACAACAGGTGGGCAGCGAGTCGATGCAGATGACGTTTTATCTGATTACGGTCGCTGTGCTGGTGGTGATGTATCTGCTCTGTCGCTGGCTCACTAGCGGTCGCTTTGGGCGGCTATTGGTCGCCATTCGCGATGACGAAAATCGGGTGCGGTTCTCGGGCTATGACCCTACCGGCTTTAAGGTGTTGGTGTTTGCGGTGTCGGGGGCGATCGCCGGTATTGCCGGAGCGCTCTACACCGTACAGTCGGGCATCGTCTCGCCGCAGTTTATGGATATTGCCTTCTCGATTGAGATGGTGATTTGGGTCGCGGTCGGCGGTCGGGCCACTCTGGTCGGCGCGATTCTCGGGGCACTGCTGGTGAATTGGGCCAGGGCGCTGCTGAGCGAGAGCTTTCCTGAAGTGTGGCTGTTCTTTCAGGGGGCGCTGTTCCTTTTAGTGGTGACGGCCCTGCCCGATGGCCTGGTCGGCTGGTGCCGCCAGCAGGCACCCCAACAGGTGCGATCGCTGATCAGCAAACCCGAACCCTTGCTCACCTATCCCCAAATTGAGCTGGACCCCGATATTCAAAAAGAACGCCAGGAAATTGGCGATCGCGGGGCTTAGCGATCGGCTTCTCCACCATCCGCCCGCCGTACGGGCGAGGCGTGCCTCGCCCCTCCGCGATCGCCCCTGCCAATTCTCTTCCTACCCCACCCACCCATGACTGCACTGCTCGAAATCGAAAACGTCACCGTCAGCTTTGACGGTTTCAAAGCGCTCAACGATCTCAACTTCGCCATGAACGAAGGCGAACTGCGCGTCATCATTGGCCCCAACGGCGCGGGCAAAACCACCTTTTTAGATGTCATTACCGGCAAAGTGCAGCCCACCACCGGCCAGGCCCGCTTCCAAGGCAAAGACCTCAAAAAACAGGCCGAACATACCATCGCCCGGTTGGGCATTGGCCGCAAGTTTCAAACGCCACGCGTTTACCTCAACCTTACCCCCCGCGAGAATCTGGAACTCTCCTGCAACCGCGATAAAAACGTGTTTGCCACCCTGTTCAAAAAAACGCCCACTGCCGAAAAACGCACCGTGGGCGGCCTGCTCGAAACCATCGGCTTGGATCACAAAGCCGATGTGCCCGCCGCGCTGCTTTCCCACGGTGAAAAGCAATGGCTGGAAATTGGCATGTTGGTGGCGCAATCGCCTGACCTCTTGCTAGTCGATGAACCCGTGGCCGGACTCACCGACGAAGAAACCGAGCAAACCGGCAACTTACTCATCTCCCTGGCGCAGAGCCACTCCATCATTGTGATTGAGCATGATATGGAATTTGTGCGCCAAATTGCCCGCCAGGTCACTGTTTTGCATGAAGGGTCGGTGCTCTGCGAAGGCACAATGGATGAAGTGCAAAACGATCCTCGCGTGATTGAGGTCTACCTGGGTCAAGAAACCCACGTGACTCCGGAACAAATGTTGCTGCTGCGCATTGCGGCGACCATGGCCTGGGCGGACAACAATTTTGATCCCGTGCAGCAAGCCGTGATTTTAGAGCGGCTGAGCCAGCAATTTTCCTCAGATTCAGAGGAACGAGCCCAGCTCAAAGCAGACCTGAATAATCTGCTGGGCAAAAACATTCCCCTAGAAGAATTGGTGCCGCAACTGACCACCGATGCCCAACGCGAACAAGCGCTGATGCTGAGCTATGAGGTGATTAGCTCAAACCAGATCAATCCTATTGAAGCTCGCCTGTATCAACAATTAGTGACTCTACTGGGGTTGCCCCCTGAGACCGTAAGTCGTCTTGAAGCTGCCGCTCTGGAGAACTTGCCATCATGACCCGCACCCAACCCGCTTCGCCCGAGGCCCCTGCAGTCACAGCGCCCATGCTGAAAGTCTCTGGACTCAATTTTTTCTACGGAGAAAGCCACATTCTGCGCAATGTCGATATGACCGTACCCAAAGGGCAAATGGTGTGCCTGATCGGGCGCAACGGCGTCGGCAAAACGACGCTGCTGAATAACGTCATGGGACTGCTCTCACCCCGTACCGGCGATATTTACTACGAGGGGCAGTCGGTGCTCAAGGTGTCACCCGATCAGCGCGCCCGCCGGGGCATCGGTTATGTGCCCCAGGGCCGCGAGATTATTCCGCGCCTGACCGTGAAGGAAAATCTAATTATTGGGCAAGAAGCGCTGGGCGATCGCGGTCAAAAATCTGCTGACGTTCCCGCCGAAATCTTTGAGCTGTTTCCCGTTTTAGAGACCATGCTGAGCCGCATGGGCGGTGACTTGAGCGGCGGTCAACAGCAGCAGTTGGCGATCGCCCGTGCCCTGATGGGTCGGCCTAAACTCCTGGTGCTCGACGAGCCCACCGAAGGTATTCAACCCTCCATCATTTTGGATATTGAAGCCGCCGTGCGCCGCATTATCGCCACCACCGGCATTTCCGTTCTGCTGGTTGAGCAACATCTGCACTTTGTCCGCCAGGCCGATTTTTACTATGCCATGCAAAAAGGCGGCATCGTCGCTTCTGGCCCTACCACCGAACTCAGCAACGCCGTCATTCAGGAATTCCTGGCCGTCTAAGGGCTCAGCGGTAAATATAGAGTGCTTGGTTGTGGCTGTGACAAGGTGGATGCGTGAGAGGGGGGATGGGATATTATTTCGACGCTATGCCCTAAACATCGCTCCAAAGCTCTCTACACTATTGACTGAGAACGATGCAGGAATGATGCTTCGTCTCGGAAAACAGTTTCGACAAACCACGAAGGAGCAAGTCTGGTGTTGAGGAAATTAGGATTGCTGTGCCTGGCAGTAGCCGCGATTGTGGGCTTTACAATGGCCAACGCTAAGGCCAATATCTTGGCTGAACCCGTCGTCTATGAGATTGCCGGGCAGCCCTACGAAGGGTACTTTGCCATTAACGAAGGGTTCGGCGATGACCAGCCCATTGTCATGCTCATTCATGACTGGAACGGCATTGGCGACTATGAACAGCGCCGCGTGCAGATGTTAGCAGAGCGCGGCTATGCAGCATTTGCTGTTGATCTGTATGGGCAAGGCGTCCGCCCCACCAATCCCGAAGAGTCGCGGGCCGAAAGTAGCAAACTCTATGCCGATCGCGCCACGATGCGACAACGCTTAGCCACTGGATTGGCTCAGGCTCAAGCAATGGCCGGGGTTGATCCGGATCGTGTGGTGGCGATAGGCTACTGCTTTGGCGGCGCTGCCGCCCTCGAAATGGCCCGCGCCGGGATGGATATCGACGGGTATGTCAGCTTTCATGGTGGCTTAACCACCCCCGAAGACCAGGATTACAGCGCTACCACCGCGCCTATTTTGATTCTCCATGGCGGCAATGATCCGGTTGCCCCCATGGCAGATGTGGCAGCGTTAGCGGATGAATTGAACGCGGCTGAAGTAGATTACGACATGGAAATCTACGGCGGCGTGCTGCACTCCTTTACGGTGTGGGGTGCTGAGAGCGACACTTCTCGCTATGACCCCAAAGCGGACACCCAGTCTTGGGATGCGCTCCTCGCCTTTCTCGACCGACAGTTGCGCTGATGACGTGATCGCTATCCGAGTGAATCGGAATAGGTGCGATCTCAATCACTGGAATAAGCTCAAAAAAAGGGCATCTCGAAATTTCGAGATGCCCTTTTGAAGTATTGACCGACTTTTAGCTCCACCACTCAAAGAGCATCGTGGGCTGCCTGATTTTAGATATAGCACCGACCTTTTTATAACCAAAAAGGTACAAGAACTCAAGAAAAGATCCTCGATTTCAAAAACAATTTATCTCGATTCTCTTATCTCAGTTCTTCAACACAGTACGATCAATATTCCCCCTGGCTCCCTGACTCCCCTGCGCTTCTAGATCATGTCATGAGCCCGATCGCGAAGCCCCCCTCTGAACTCAGAGAACAGGCCAAAACCTGACAAGGTGGTGATCACGGTACGGTCAGTTCGGTGTGAAAACCCTGCTTTTTATTAGGAAAGCAACACCTGTGCAAACTGCCGTAGGCTGACACAATGAACATGAACTTGAGAAGAGATCGCAATGAAGTCTTTATTCCGCACCCCCCTAGTGAAATGGTTTAAGAACCTGATCCGCAACCCCAAATATCGTTGGGTCGTGATTTTGGGCTCGCTAATTTATTTGGTCAGCCCTTTAGATATTTCACCGGATGTCTTTCCCATCATTGGGTGGATTGATGATGGCTTATTGGCCAGCATTGTCGTCACTGAATTAACTCAGATGGCGATCGATCACCGCCGCAAAAAAGTGGACAAATTTGGTCAAACCGCAGACGTAGCAGACAGCGAAAACATCATCGATATCGAATCTGTAACCGTCGGCTAATTTGACCACCGCTCGTTTCTAACGCTTAAACAATCTGAGGAATTTCATAATGACGACGTCTGTAAAAGAACGCCTTAAGACTGATCTAGAGCAAGCTCAAAAAGGTGGCAAGCAGCGGGCCGCTAAGATCAGCGATATTTTGAAATCGGCGGCTTCTATGACCGTTGACGAACTCAAAGAAGGGTCGGCTGAGTTGCATGTGCTCACGCGTAAATCACTCGCCGAACTCCTTGAGGAGCTGCAGGTAGACGCTGATGAGGCCGATGCGGCAGCGGCAGCCACTGAGCCGATCGCAGATGAAGCCAATCCTGAGGCAGCTCCGACCTGGCAAGCAATCCTCAAAAGGGCTGTGGCCATTGTGCGAGATCGCCAAGGCGACTGGCTGCAAGCCTTCAAAGCGCATTTGCAGGGAAATGCCGCCAAATTCGATGGCGATATGACCGATGAATATGGCGATCGCTATCTCAAAACCAAGTCCGTCTTTCGTCAAGTGCTCGATTGGGTCAAGGCTCAGCAAACGGCCACCCAAACTCAGACTCAGCACACTCAAACGGTCAATATTGAAGTGGTTGATGGCAACGACGGGGCGGGCAACGCTGCTAAAACAGTCAATCTCTTGGATGCTGAATAGCGCCAACCCAAATTAAAGCGGCTTTGTTGCCGATCTCAGCCCTGAGATATTCAGGGCCGTAGGTTCTAAAGGGGATGCTTTTTGCGTCCCTTTTTTTGTGCGCTTGCCTCAGGTCCGAAAAAGGCGCAACCTCAAATGGCGATCGCCTCAGAGCGGCTCGACGTCGGGTAGTTGCCTACCCACCTTTATTCGACTGCACATCATATATAAGGAGGGCGGAGCAGGAGCCACGAGTTCAGTGCGATCGGCTAGCCCAGAAGGACGCCTATCCGCGATCGCCTAGGGTACATCATCAATTCACAGCCAAAGACTTTGAGTTTAGACACGACCACGCCCGCATCCAGGGCATTCGCTAGGAGCTGAGAACAAAGCGCCATAGACCCTAATAAATGATGACACCCATAGAGAAAGGACGTCAGCATTTACAAACAATTACACAGCCAACGGAGTGGGCAGGTTGCCAGCAAAACTGTGGACATGTTTCGACCGGCGACCTGGAAAGGCCCCTATCTTGTCGCCTTAGTGGGTCGGTCAAGCGATCGTCGCGCGCCGGGAGCAGGCTCGATATGCTTATTTTTGCCCATCCTGCAACTCATGAGCATAAAAGATCTGCGGCCAACACTTCAAAAGCGATTTCGGGTGTTAGAATCACCCTAGAGATTGTACAGATATCGGTTGCAGCATTTGTTCGAAGCACTAACGGGTTTTCGCGTTTTTTCATTGGCAAACTTCTCTCCGAAATTTCACTCTCAACACTTCCTAAATTTTGGAGATAACTCATGTCAATTTACGTAGGCAACTTGTCCTATGACGTTACAGAGGAAGACCTTTCTTCTGTTTTTGCAAAATACGGTTCAGTGAAGCGAGTTCAGCTTCCCACTGACCGTGAAACCGGTCGCGTCCGCGGCTTTGGTTTCGTTGAGCTTGATAAAGAGTCCGAGGAAGACGCAGCTATCGAAGCGCTAGACGGCGCTGAGTGGATGGGTCGTGATATGAAAGTCAACAAGGCTAAGCCCCGCGAAAAGAAAAGCAACAGCTTTTCTCGCAACTACTAAGTCTTAGATGACTGCTATTTAGACAGCTTTCATGAGTCAAATTTGATTCTGACAGCTTGCTAGAAAAAACAGGTTTAGGCAAACTGCTTAAACCTGTTTTTTGTGTTTAAATCCCAATGCTAGAAGCATTGAATTGAGTAAACAAAGTATGTCTGGGCGCGACGCTTTGTGATAGTTTTTGGTGACGGTATTGGTTCTAGTGAAGATCAGTCACTAGAGGAAACGGGGAAAGTGCAGTGAAAATCTGCCGCTGTCCCGCAGCTGTGAAGGAGGTTCACCCCTCCCAGTCAGAACGCCCGCCAATGCATCATTGTTCTTTATTCGTCTGCGAGGTACGGATGAATCAATTTGTCATTTCCAAGTTTCGGCTTGATCAATCAACTCGCCGAGTTGGAGCCACTGTTCTAGTCTTCCCCCTGCTCTGGCTTTTGAGCTTGAGCCCGGCTTTGGCGCATCACCCCACGGGCGGCGAGATCCCCGACAGTTTTGTGACGGGTTTGCTGTCGGGGCTAGGGCATCCCGTGATTGGCCTTGATCATTTAGCCTTTGTCATCGCGGCAGGACTGTTGGCCGCCGCGTTAGGACAGGGATTGAGCATTCCCATCGTATTTGTGGTCGCGTCCCTAGGGGGTACCGGCCTCCATCTTTTGGCGGTAAATCTGCCGGTACCAGAATCTGTGATTGCGGCGTCAGTGCTGGTATTTGGCAGTTTGCTAGCCATGCAGTATCAGCCCAAATTGCTCATCATTCTGGCCTTGGCCGCGATCGCCGGATTGTTTCACGGCTATGCCTATGGCGAAGCCATCATCGGCGCTGAGATGACCGCCACCGTAGCTTATCTGATCGGCTTTGCCACCATTCAGATGGCGATCGCCGCCGCCGCCTACGCGATCGCTCGGCGCTTCAGTCCAACCGACGAAACTGAGCCTTTGCCGCTGCGATTTGCGGGCTTCACCCTAGCGGGCATCGGCGGGGCCTTTTTGTCAGGCACGTGGTTGGGATAACCGCCCGAGTGAGTTTGCTGTTGGTGAAGTTCTTCTGATCCCAGCAGTTGGGGAATCAGGAAATTTCATCGACGCCGATCGGGGCGGTAGAGTCTGAACACAGACGAACTATCACCAGAATTCTCCTGCTGCCTATTCAAGCAGATTGATCGGTCATTTCTGGTGAGCAAAAGAAAATTCTGAAGGGCAATTTTGCCTGCTGGGTCAGGGTAAAAGGCCTGTTGCCCCGACCCAACATCACGATTTTCTGGTTTCCTCTCATGAAACCACCCGGTCTCGCAAGTGATTGCACCGATGTAGTCTGTCCCCTTTCACCCATTTTGTCCGAGTGGGCAGACTGCTTGCCCCAGACCGGTTTTATCCCGATTCTCTGCCATAGACGACAAATCTTGCCCCCCGGCTCCTCCGCTCCCCTTCGTTTCTCATCTCAGATTGCATCGAGAGTCCGATCCCTCAGAATGGGTATTCCCTGCTCTGAGCCCGTCTTTGAGCCTCTAGCTCCTGTCGCTATGAGGACTGCCCCATCATTTGTCCCATCGCAATTAGCCCAAGTCGAAGTAATTTATGAGTCAAACCACACTTTTTGTCTGTTCTCTGTGTCGCTTCTCCCCAACCGAAAAAACGCGACAGGGAGTATCCGGCGGCGAACATTTGATTGCTCAGTTGCGCACCCAACTTGAAACCCGAAACCTATCGAGTGTTGTGCAGCTTGAGCCCCTGCGCTGTATGGCGGGGTGCAGCCAGCCCTGCAATGTTTCATTGGCGGCCCTTGGCAAGCTCACCTACATTCTCAGTGGCGTTGCTGCTGCTGAAGATGCCGCTACCGTCGCTGAGTTTTGTGCACAGTATGGCGATAGCCCCGATGGACGAGTGCCCTACCGCGATCGCGCTGCCGCCATTCGCAAGGCAACCGCCTTTGTGTTACCACCGTTGCCCGTCAATGCTTAATTTCCTCGTTTAATTCATGATCCCCTCATTTTGGAGACTGTCTTTTCATGCATAAAATTCCGGTGACGGTGATTACGGGCTTTTTAGGGTCGGGCAAAACCACCCTGGTGCGCCATCTGCTCCAAAATCGTCAGGGACGTCGGGTGGCTGTTTTGGTCAACGAATTTGGGGAAGTCGGCATTGATGGCGAGTTGCTGAAGTCTTGTCAGGTCTGCGACGAGGAAGACGGTGCCAGCGAGCCTGACACGAACATCGTTGAACTCGCCAACGGCTGCCTCTGCTGCACCGTGCAAGAGGAATTTCTGCCCACGATGCAGGCGCTGCTCAAGCGCCGCGAAGACATTGACTGCATCGTGATCGAAACGTCGGGATTAGCGCTACCCAAACCGCTGGTACAGGCCTTTCGCTGGCCCGAAATTCGCACCGGCGCGACCGTCGATGGCATCGTCACTGTGGTTGATGGTGAAGCACTGATGCAGGGGCAAGTAGTCGGTGACTTGGCCGCATTAACCGCACAGCGACTGGCCGACGGGAGCTTAGAGCATGAAACCCCCATCGAAGAACTGTTTGAAGATCAGCTCGCCTGTGCTGACATGGTGCTGCTGACCAAAACTGACGTGATTGATGTAGCAGAGCGCGATCGCGTGCAGCAGTGGTTGGAAAGTCAGGCTCCGACCGGCGTCAAGGTGTTGCCCTGCCACCAAGGGGCGGTCAATCCTGATGTGTTGCTGGGGTTTAACGCAGCGGTCGAAGACGACCTCGACAATCGCCATAGCCACCATGACCACGAAGCCGAGCATGACCACGATGACGACATCAACTCTGTCTGCCTAGAACTGACCCAAGAGTTTGCGCCGGAACTATTGATCGATCGCCTACGCACGCTGGTGCAAGCGGAGACTATCTATCGCATTAAGGGCTTTGTCGCAGTACCGAACAAGGCGATGCGACTGGTGCTGCAGGGAGTTGGGCAGCGGTTCGACAAATTTTACGATCGCCCCTGGCGACCCACTGAACCGCGAGCCACTCGCCTGGTATTTATCGGCCATCGTTTGGAAGCAGAGACGTTGACCAAAGCCATTACCGGGTAAGCCGGCTGCTCAGTTTTTTAGCTCCCTTCAGAATATGGCCCTGTAGGGGAGCCGAGGGGCGGCGGAGCAGACATGCCCGAACGGTTTCAAAAAGCATCCTGATTATCGGGGTTTGGCACTGCCAAACCCCGACAGAACGTTTCTATCCTGGGATGTGATTTGAATCCAGACCCCTTACGAAGCAGTCATCTCAAAGAGATACGAATGGGCACCGGTTGGATCTTCGATCATGGCAAAGAATCCCGTCTCTGGAATGGCCGTTTTGGGCACGACAATTTTGCCGCCGAGAGCCTCAGCCTTTTCAGCCCACTCCCCTGCGGATGGCACGGCAAAATAGGTCAACCAATGGGGCGGGGTCTGGGGCACCCCAGAGGGACGCTTGAGCAGGCCACCAACCTGCACACCATTGCTCTCAAAACTGGTATATTCCGTGCCGTTCATCGCCATTGGAGCGGCAAATTGCCAGCCTAAAAGCTCCGAATAGAACGGTAGCAAAGCAGCGGGATCATCGACCATCAGCTCCATCCAACAGATTTCACCGGGGCCGTTGCCAATCATATTCATCGCCTCCTCGTCTTGGGCGGGCGTGAATAGGTGAAAGGTTGCTCCGGCGGGGTCACCGATGACTGCCGTGCGGCCGATCGAGGGAATGTCAAACGCCGGGATGCAGACGCTGCCCCCTAATTCCTTAGCGCGATCGCAGGCTTGATCCACATCCTCTACGACCACATAGGTCATCCAGTGACTAGGGCCGGGAAAGTCCGCCTCTAAAGGAACCGGATTGGCAAAGCCGCCATTTTCTGTCGCATAAAAGTCCGATGGTCCCTGTCCAGGAATCTCCATCTTCTCTAGCTTCCAGCCAAAGAGTTGTTGATAAAAGGCCGTGGCCTGCTCAACATCTTTGGTCATCAAACTCCACCAGCAAAAACTGCCGGTTTGATCCTTAAGAGCCATGAGGTTTCCCTCCAATAACGTCTTGTAGGACAATCGTACTATGTAAAAACGGCAGCGTCTAGATCATTAAGGCTTCTTACGAATCCGCTGTCGGATCAGGGCCATCCTCAACATGGCAATGCCATTAAACACTAGTGAAACCCTTGCCTATAGATGAATTCGTATTCTCTGAGCAATACCATGCCCCGCAAATAGGCCTACATATTTCCTTCCTCTACCTGCCACCCTCTACTCCCCAGCCTCTATAGCCGGAATTGGTAGCGTTAGCGCAGGCAAGTCTCAGCCACCGCTGACGGGAGGAATCAACACCACTTCGTCACCGGATTGCAGCGGCGTGTCGGCTTCGACAAACTGCAGGTTGACGCCAAAGCGGGTGACATCGCGCCAGCGTTCCAATTCTGGATGGTCGGCCAAGAGGAGATCGCGCACAGCGGCAACTGTCGCCCCCTCGGGCAGTTGCAGGGTCAGCTCAGGCACGCCGTAGGCTTCTTGGTAAGCGGCAAAGAGTTTGACGGTGATGGATAGGGGAGGCATGGGGGGAGGAGGGTGGGGAGTGGAGGGTGGAGGGTAGGGAGTGGAGAGTACCCTGCGGTCAGGGCAGAGTCCTAAGGAGTGTGGAATGCGGAATGCGGAGTTCGGAATGCGGAATTTGGGGTGTGGAATACCCTGCGGCAAGGGTAAAGCCCTAGGGAATGCGAAGTTGGGTGGCGGGCGATCGCCGCTCGTGGTAGCGCTATCCCATTACGGGACGGAAGTAAAACGCTAGGCCCAATATGGCGTAGGTCGCCAGGAGTAAGGTGCCTTCGAGCCAGTTGGAACGACCGTCGGAGCTGATCGAGTTGGTGATGAGCACGGCGACGGCCACGGCGACGAGTTCCAGCTCGTCAAAGTTGAGATCCATGGGTTTGTCTAGCAACCAACCCGCCAGCACTAAAACCGGCGCGACAAACAGGGCAATTTGCAGGCTTGAACCCACCGCCACCGAAACAGAAAGCTCCATTTTGTTTTTCATGGCGACGGTAACGGCTGTGGCATGTTCAGCCGCGTTGCCAATGATGGGCAGCAAAATCACCCCAGTAAAGAGCGGTGACAGTCCCAGTTGTTCGGTGGCGGGTTCTAGGGCATTCACCAGCAGTTCTGATTCGGCGGCGACGATGAGGGTCGCCCCCACCAGCACCGCTACCCACAGCTTGAGATTGGGGAGATGGGCGACTTCGGTCTCTTCATCCACTGGTGGACTGTCGTCCGGGAGGGGGGCGATCGCGATCGCCTCATCGCTATCAACAAAATCGGCGGTGCCCACGTCGTACAAATAGGTATGCGTTTTCATTGAAAACAGCAGTGTTAGGCCATAAACGCCGATCAGCACGATCGCCACCGCATCTGACAGGTGTTGTAAAGTGCCTTCGGCCACCCTCGTGTCGGGGGCAAAACCGACGGCAGTTGGCAGCAAAATGGCCACAACAGCCAGATTCATCGCCGAAGCATTGACCCGAGCCATCACCGGTTGAAAGCTCTGCTCTTTATATTTAATGCCGCCCAGCAGCATCGAGAACCCCAGCACCAGCAGCAGATTGCTGATGATCGACCCCACAATGCTCGATTTCACCACGTTCACCAGACCTTCGTTGAGGGCGATGAGGGCGATAATCAATTCAGTGGCGTTGCCAAAGGTCGCGTTGAGCAGGCCGCCCCAAGACGGCCCTAACACCACGGCAATCTCCTCTGTGGCCTGCCCCATCCACCCGGCGAGGGGAATGATGGCCAAACCAGCGGTGATAAAAACAATCAGCTCACCCCAGCCTAGATATTCAGCAGCGATCGAAATGGGCACAAATATCAGCAGCCCGTAAAAGATAAGGTTCTTGATCAACATAAAGTGACGTACAAAAGAAGATGTCAGAATAGCGCCACGCGATCGCCGCTAGCCTGTCCGATGCGGATCAGCCTGCGAGCTTGACCGTCGCGATGGCAGTGGGGGTCTTTTTACGCCGTATCACCAGCGGATTGGCCAGCCCGATCACCGACTGACTGCTCCTCATTGTGAGTGGCCAAGTCATTCCACGCAAGGACATTGTGACCACATTCTCAAAGCCTCTAACAATTGCCATGACTGGACTTTTAGTGGTGCTCGGCGGCGGCCTGGCTGCCGTTGGCCTGTTCTTTTTATGGGCCAGTTCGGGGCGACTCACAGCGTCGGAGCTGGCCCAGCTCGAAACGACTGCGGGCTTGACCGCAAAGGCGGCAGCCGATGAATTCACCGTGGTGGCCTACAACATCGGTTATCTGTCGGGGTTGACCAATAACCAAGCCGTCGCCCGCGACGAGTTGCTGTATCGCCAAAATCTAGAGACCGCGATCGCAGCTCTACAAACCGTTAACCCCGACATCGTGGCTCTGCAGGAAATTGATCTGGATTCGCGGCGATCGTTTCGCGTCAATCAGGTAGACGCGCTGGCGACGGCCCTGGCTTTCCCCCAACAGGCGATCGCCATTAATTGGGATAAGCGGTATGTGCCCTTTCCCTATTGGCCGCCCACCGCCCATTTTGGTGAAATTTTGTCGGGGCAGGCGATTTTGAGTCAGTTTCCTCTGACGACTCACGAGCGGCTCGTGCTTGATCGCGTGCCGGGCAATCCATTTTATTACAACGCGCTGTATTTGGATCGCCTGGCTCAGGTGGCAACCGTGCAAATTGGTGAGCGATCGCTAGTTGTCATTAACCTGCACCTCGAAGCTTTTGACGCCCCCACGCGCCAACGACAAACTGAGTTTGTGCTGCAGCTGGCAGAAACCTATGGACAACAGCAGCCGGTCTTGCTGCTGGGCGACTTCAACAGCGCAGTCAATCGTGAGGCTGAAGGCGAGCCGCGATCGATCACCACAGTGCTCGACTCTTCCACGATTGCCGCTGCCGTGTCGCCCGATCAGCTAGCGCAGCCTGAGCAGTTCACTTTTCCCTCTGACGAACCGCAACACAAGCTGGACTACGTGTTTTACACCCCCGACAGTTTGGAAGTGCTGGATGTGCAGGTGCTCACCGCCGCCGCCCAGGCGTCTGACCATTTGCCGGTCGTCGTTCGGCTGCGATTCCGATGAGCCACTGTTTGAATCCTGACTGCGCCCAGCCCCAAAATCCCAGCGATCATCGCTTTTGCCAACGCTGTGGCTGGCCGTTGCGGCTGGGCGATCGCTACGAAGCGGTCTTGCTACTCAGGGGCGGCCAAAACAGCCGCACTTTTGTGGGCCGCGATCGCACCACGCTGGTGCAGCCCCAATGTTTGCTCAAGCAGTTTACCCCCGCTGGTGAAACGCGACTAGAACGGGAAGCCGCTGCCGAACGATGGCGACGCGATGTGGGGCATTTAGCTACCGCTAGCCAGCATCCCCAGATTCCCGATGTGGCAGCCTATTTTGAGCGCGATCGCCACCAGTTTCTCGTGCAGCAATTTCTGACCGGCCCGCATTTGGATCAGATCCTGCAGGAAAAACTGGGGCCGTTTGACAGTAATGAAGTTTGGTCCTTTTTGCGGGATGTGCTGCCGATTCTGCATCATCTGCACCAAAATCGCATCATTCACCGCGACATCAAACCGACCAACTTTCGTCGTCCGCCCGGTCAACCCCATTGGTGGCTGGTCGATTTGGGGGCGATCAAACCGTTAACTGCCACCCGCCTAGCGCAACCCGGCACCGTCGTCGGCAGTGCTGACTATGCCGCGCCTGAGCAGTTGCGCGGTGAGGCCACTGTGGCCAGCGATCTCTACAGCTTGGGGGTGGTGTGTCTACATTTGCTGACAGGGCTGCAGCCCTTTGATTTGTTTGACAGCGGCCAGGGGGGCTGGCGCTGGCGCAGCATCGTGCCCGATGTGTCCCCTAGCCTCGCCGCGATTCTTGACCGCATGGTGCAGCCCACCCTACGCGATCGCCTGGCGGATGTGGCTACAGCCATGGTGCAGGTCGGTTTGGATCCCCCCCTAATGGCGTCGCCCTTAGGCGCCAAACCCGTTGTCCACAAGTGGCGAGTGGAACAAACGGTGGATCTGGCCATGCCTATATTGGCGGCGGTGTCGCTGCCCGATCACCTCTTGCTGCTGACGGCAGCGGGCACGGTCGTCGGGCGATCGCTGCACACCCTGGCGGAGTCCTTTCCCGCGCTATCGCTCTCATCGCCTCAGGCGACGGTGATCGCGGCGCATCCCCAGGATTGTGCCTTCGTCGTGGGGACGGCTCGTGGTGAGTTAGAGCGGTGGCAATGGCAAGCAGAGAGTTGGCAGGGACAATCGGTAGGGGCGATCGCCCACGGCATTACCCAGCTGATGTTTGTCGCCGAGGGGCAGCAGCTCCTCATCGCCGATGACCACGGTTATCTCTACTGCTGGGATGGTCAGACGCATCAAATCGTCGCCACCTGGCCGGCCCACGCCAGCAAAATCACCAGCCTTGCCCTGAACCACAGCGGCACCGTGCTCGCCAGCGGCGACGACCAGGGACAAGTTGCCCTGTGGCAGTGGCCCACGATGAGGCTGCTGAGAAAGCTTAGCCGTCAACCAGGAGCCATTAACACCCTAGCCTGGCAGGCCGATGATCAGACGCTCATCACCGCTAGCTGGGATGTCACGGAGCGCTGGCGCTGTCCCCAACCAGGACGCGGGTCCCAGGTCGCCACAGCACAGGGCTTCTATTTGCCGGTGCGATCGCTTTTGCCCCACCCTACTCAACCTGATCTCATCACTGGTAGCCAAGATGGGCAACTGCAATATTGGCAAGCTAGTGACGACCCAACGTCACCGTTAGCGAAGGTGAGGGCAGCGGCGATCGCTCCCGCCCCCCTCATCGCTCTGTGCCCTCAAACCGGGAAACTCCAATCCGGCTTCAGCTTAATTAGCATCACAGCCTCTGGTCAGATCGCACAGTGGAGATCGCCCAACGGGCAGTTATGAATGCAGTAGAGGGTGGAGCGTGGAGGGTAGGGGGTAGAGAGTGGCAGGTACCGCATGGTTTTGGGAACTGATTTATACAGCAGAAGTCGGAATGAAGAAGTCGGAAGTCAGAATTAGAAGGCTTATCTGATGGTGATTTCAGGCATTCGAGGTGACCTGATCAAACTGCGGCTTGTTATACCAGTTCTCTTACAAAGCGCGACAGATATTTGAGGTCGAGGGTCACCGAGTGGAGGGTCGAGAGGAGTCCCTGTAGTCGTGATTGGCAGAATCGGTATTAGTCCCGCTTCTTCAAGGCAGCGCGGCCAATTTGCCCCCAACTCCCCGGCCCTCCCACTCCCCAATCCCCCCTCGCACTCCCTACCCTCCACCCTCTACTCCTGTGCCCACCAGCACCCCAACTCCCCACAAACATCAAGCAGCAGTATCATCTGGCTTGCCGCCCCAAGAAGATTCTCTGCGTAGGTAAGAATTGTGTCATGATGAACCCTGAAAAGACGGACACGACAGCGTTAGCGAACAATCGCCGCAGCGTCGTCTAGGCAGGGGCTAAATGGGTCGATCGCGCTACCTAAAGAAGTTAGGTGATCGACCCGAGCGGATACATCAAAGGTAGGCAGCAAGATGGCAAATGAGGAGCAGCTTGCGAAACTCCGCGCAGGCATCGATAGCTGGAATCAGTGGCGTCAAGAGTCCCAGGGAGAAGCGATCGACTTGAGCCGGGCCAACTTGAGCAACGCTGTGCTCAACGGGGCCAGTCTGAGCGGTGCTGACCTGTCTCGCATCAACTTTATTGGGGCCTCACTCTCGGGCGCTGACCTCTCTCAGGCTGATCTCTCCCGCGCTGATTTGAGTGGGGCCGACGTCAACAAAGCCAATTTAACCGGGGCCACCCTCACCGGAGCTAATTTATTAGGCGCTGATCTGGCTGAAACGATTCTCAGTCAGGCAGTGATGGCGGGCGTCAACCTCAATCGCTCTGACCTCTCCAACGTGAACTTAAGTGAGTGCAATCTCAGCAAGGCCAGCTTAATTGGCGTTGAGATGAGCCGGGCCAACCTCACGGCAGCCAACCTCAGTGAGGCCAACCTCAAGCGAGCTGAGCTCCAGCGCACCAAGCTGATCAAGGCCGATCTATCAGGAGCCAATTTGGCCGATGCGCGTCTATTAAATGCAGACTTAAATGAGGCACAACTCAAAGAGGCGAATTTGAAGGGCGCTCGTCTCAACCGGGCCAACTTGGCCAAGGCCAACTTTCAAGCGGCCAACTTGTCGGATGCCAACTTGTTGGGTGCAAATCTGACAGCAGCCACACTGACGGCGGCGAATTTAAGCAACGTCAACTTGAGTGGGGCTGATCTGACCTTAGCAACGTTGCAGGATGCGGACTTAGAGGGCGCTGTGCTAGAAGGGGCCACCCTCAACCAAACAGTGATGCCCGACGGCACTGTGCGCACTGAAGCATGATTGGGTTGGCGATTCACACCAGTAGCCCGGAATTGGGGTTGGCACTACTTGAGTTAGCGCCAGAGAGCGCTGCTAGCACTATGAAATCGCAGGTTTGGCCGCTGGGTCGCGACCTGACGGCCTACCTACACACTTGCCTGCAGACGTTTATGGGCCCCCATGCTTGGTCTGAGCTGGCTTACATCGCTGTGGCAAAAGGGCCAGGCGGATTCACTGGCACGCGCATTGGCGTTGTGGTGGCGCGAACCTTAGCCCAGCAGTTGGCTATTCCCCTATTCGGTATCTCCAGCTTAGATGCGATCGCCCAGCATCATTTTTCAATTCCCGGTTCGGGTGCCGACCAGCCCACCCAGACTGCCGTGGCCCTGCGAGCACAGCGGGGCGAAATGTTTGGCGCGGTTTATCAACGTCACGAGTCGGATTTGCAGGTGGTGCAGCCCGAAGCGCTATATGCCCAAACCGAGTGGGAGTCTAAACTGGCGGCCTGGCCGACTCGGCATCACCTGAATAAGGCCGAGGGAGGCCAGGCCGCCGCCGGCACGGGAGGTTTATCACACGCCCAGGGAGGGG
>ERZ1740058.631-NODE-631-length-24502-cov-9.300732_pt1 | contig 24502 bp, 16 predicted proteins | sample MGYA00581745_ERZ1740058 | MGnify/ENA primary metagenome ERZ1740058 (study PRJEB43018, sample SAMN04849742) | marine metagenome | isolation source: floating plastic debris | place: Pacific Ocean | collected 2008-08-30 | study: EMG produced TPA metagenomics assembly... | reverse complement strand
AACGTCCCGCGGGGGTGCTTCGCTGAAATCAGCCGCGACGTCGACGGCGGGATCGCCAGATCCTCGCTGCCGGATATCGACAACACCGGACACTTAATCGCATCATAATCGATCCTCGTGGTCGCGTTCTCGTCGAACATCCAGAAAAACAGCTCGAACATCACCCGGCCGGACTCAGGCCCGAGCTTATCAAACACCGCCCGCTGCTCCGCCTCAGGCAGCTTGTTCAGCCCAAACTTCGCCATCGTCGCAAAGTCCGGCAGCAGCGTCGTCTCCCAAAACGGCCCGGCCGACATAAGGCCCTTAAACAGCGCCCGCTCCTCACTGGTAGTCGGCAAAATCCCCCAGTTCACAGACCCGTTCAGCAACACCACAGCGCTCGCCAATCCCCGAGCCGCCAACGCCTGCGCCACCACCCCGCCAAGGCTATGGCCAATCAGAACCGGCTTCGCATCCGGCGCTATCGTCGCCGCGATGTCCTCCACATAATCGGCAATCGAAAGCCCGATCAGCTTCGACTGATCCGCCACGCTCGGCGAGGGATCATGGTAGCGGTACGCCGGCGTGCGCACCTCATGGCCCTCATCGCGCAGATACCCCGCCAGGTTCTCCATCGTCCAAGGGCCAGCGTTCGTGCCGTGGATGAGTACAATCGTCGACAAACAAGCGTTCCCCAAAAATCGCCCCAGATGGCGCAACCTACCCCGCGGACGGCACGAAGCGATCAAACACTGCCGCGCAAACAAGCAGCAACCCACGTCACGCCTTCTCGCGAGAAAACCAGCTGAACCCGCCCCAGCCCGTAAACGCAGTACCGCGCCGGCTAAAAATCGCGCACCCCATGCCCAAACCGTCACCGCCGTGATGCCGGTCACAGCGCGCCGCCCCGTCCCGCGATACCTAAGCGTCATCAACACAGCGCAGACGCGTCGGGATCGGACCCATGACCAACAAGACCTTCACGAGCTTCAAAGACGCCATCAACGGTGACGCCGGCGAAGATTCGTTCGTGGTCATGGCCGGCGCCGGCACCATCAAGATGGGCCAAAGCGACGACGAACTGAGCATCTACGGCGACGTCGACAGCATCATCATGGGCAAAGGCGACGACGCCCTGTTCATCGAGAACGGCGCATCCGTCACCTCGATCGAGCTCACCAACGGCAACAACACCGTCCACGCGCGCGACGCCGGCGCCATCGGCACCATCACCGGCGGTGAGGATCGCGACTACATCATCATCGGCGATAACGGCGCCAACCACGTCAACATGGGCGACGGCGACGACTATCTGGGCGCCACCGGCTTCATCTCAAACGTCAGCGCTGGCGACGGCGACGACACCGTCTACCTGCAAGGCAGCGCCGGCCGGGTGGACCTCGGCAAAGGCGACGACACCGCCACCATCGAAGGCGACGCCGACCGCATCGACGCCGGCAAAGGCGACGACAACGTCGAAGTTCACGGCGACGTCGACACCGTCTACCTGGGCGCCGGCGACGACAACCTCACCCTCCACGGCGACGCGCGCTATGTCTTTGCCGGTGACGGCGACGACACCGTCACCCTGGGCTCCGGCGGCGCGGTCTCACTGGGCGATGGCGACGACACCATGACCTTCGGCTCGGGTGGCAACATCGGCCTCGGCGGCGACGGCGACGACACCTTCATCTTCGACACCGCAACGGCCGGGGCCAACAACCAAGCCAACGGCGGCAACGGCGATGACACCCTGATCATCGAGTTCGACGCCCGCAACGCCGACTACCACGACACGGTGGACGCCCTGAACGGCTGGGACGGCGACGATATCGACCTCACCGCCATCGGCATCGAAGTGGCCGACATCGAAAACATCGTCATCAGCATCGACGGCGCCATCGACGCCATTTTCTAGAGCCCTTCTCGCTCACTCAGGAACCCCAGCAGCCTTCATTCTGGCTTCAAAGCTCTCGCGCTGCCGGATGTAGTTCAGAAAATGCCCGTAGTGCGCCCGAAACCTGGTCACGCTGATTTCGGGGTACCGGTTCAGAAGCTCCCGCCGCGCGACATCAAGCTGTTCAACAGCCCCCGTCTCAGCAAGAGCGCAAACAAGGTAGACCCACGAGCCGATCATGTTCGGGTTCGTACTCAGCGCCGCGCGCGCAGCGGGTGCAACATCGTCCCACCGCCCAGCAAATGAAAGCGCGGCAGTGCGGGCAAGTTGCGCGCGAAACGCCATGGGATCGCGGGGACTGAGCCGAATGGCCTCGTCCGCTGCCGGCACCCCTTCGGCCGGGTCGTGGTGATGCGCATGATGCATCGCCAACGACGCCCAAGCCCACATGAAACTCGGACTGCGCTCGACCGTCGCCTTCAGAAGAACCAGCGACCGATCCGGTTCCTCAGCGAAAAAGCCGCTCGCATAAGCGGCGTGCGCCACCACCTCCACGTCCTCGGTGGTCATATCAAGCGCACGACGCGCTAGCTCGATTGCGCTGTCGCGATGGAGTGCAAACTGGCCGTCGGCCAACCAGCCAATCTGCAACGTATGCACCCACGCACGCATCGCCAACGCCTTGGCATAGTCCGGCGCCATCGCAATCGTTGCATCCAAACACTCGATCGCGTCACCGATTTGGGAGCGATTGATCGCCGCCATCGCCCTCAAGATTTGGTCGTACGACGTGAGGTTCGAAGGATGCTTGCGGGCGACACGCTGCTGCTCCGCCGCCTGGATCTCTGGTGCGATGGCCGCAACGACCTCGTCAGTCACGCGGTCCTGGAGGTCAAACACGTCCTCCAACGCACCGTCCATGCGCCCCGCCCAAATATGGTTGCCCGTCTTCGTATCAACGAGCTGACCGGTCACCCGAAGCCGCTGGCTGGCCCGGCGAATACTCCCCTCCAGCACGTAACGCACGCCAAGCTCGCGCCCCACACGGCGCACGTCCACACCACCGCCTTTGTAGGAAAAGCTCGAATTGCGAGCCACCACGAACAGCCACGGCACCGAGGCAAGGCTGATGATGATGTCCTCGGTCAGACCGTCGGCAAAATAGTCCTGCTCCGGATCGGATGAGATGTTGGTGAACGGCAACACAGCAACGGATGGCTTTCCGGGTTTGTCCGGGTCCTTCGGCGGCGCACTCGGCGCCTTTCCGACGATAGCGTACACCGGCCTTGCCCGACCCGTCCCGCCGAGGTCGAACGTTCCGAATTCCTCAAACTCAATCGCGAGCTTGCCAACAACGTCGTCAAAGACGCGGTCGGACACGAGCGTTCGCCCAGCCGGTGCCTCCGCTTCAAGTTTTGCCGCGGTGTTCACGCCGTCGCCAAAAATGTCCTCGCCCTCAACGACGATATCCCCGACATGAACACCAATGCGGAAGTTGAACTGCGCCTCCTGCGGCAGATCGCGGCGCCGCTGGGCCAAACGCGACTGGATCGCTGCCGCGGCTGACACCGCATTCACGACAGATCCGAATTCCGCAAGAAGCCCGTCAACGAGTGTTTTAACCACCCGCCCGCTGTGCATTCCGACGACCTGTTCAAGCATCTCGATGCTCGCCCTGATCGCCCGCAGCGCGCCGTCCTCGTCCCGCGCCATTCGTGCCGTGAAGCCGACAGCATCGGCAGCAAGGATCGCTGCGAGCTTGCGGATTGGCGGCTGGGCCATTCAAAAATTTCCGTCGCGAGACTATGCGCAAGCCGTGCGAGGAACGGATGTCCCCTCAGGCCGAAGCGCCAAGGACTATCCGGTTGAACGCGGCGCGTCGAGAAAGACCCACCGCAGATCCCGACCGTGAGATGGGCCGCCCCAATAGAGTTAAGACTTAATTAACCCTATTTGGCGAAGGCTTGATCACGCGCATACTCGCCGGGTCCGAATCGGAGCCTTCCCGCCATGACAGCGTCACCGCTGCTCACCGTGTCATGACAGCGTCAACGCTGTTCGACGAGACCAACGGCGATCCGCGCTCCAGAGGCAGCGGCCGTGACGGCGCGCGCCCCGACCCCATACCCGCCGAACTCTCCGGCCACATCCGCCTTCTCGCCAAGCCCGGCTACGGCCAGCTCCTGGCGCGCGAGCCGCTTCTGCGCAAAGCGATCCCGCTGCTGACGGTCATTTTCGTCCTCGTCATCGCCGCCTACCGCATCGCCATCACCGTCGATGACCGCGCCCGCGTGGAGGAAAACGCCCGCGGGGCGCTCCCCCTCATCGCCTCCACCCTCGCCAGCGAAATCGGCCGCCGCGCCGCCGAAAGCGACGGCCTGCCGCTTGCCGCCCTCCTCGCCGAAGCCCTTCCCGACGCCGCCAGCAAAGACGGCCGCCTCGTCGCCCTCATGGAAGGCGGCGCCGTCACCGTCACCGCGCCATTCTCAGAGGAGTTCGTTGGTGCCCCGGTCGCCGCCATGCTGGGCGACAACCAGCCCCTCACCACCTTCGGCGCCCGCGCCGGCGTGATGACGGTCTCCCTCGACGACGCCGAGTACATCGCCACCGTTCACCACGTCCCAGGCGTCGAGGCATCCGTCGCTGTCCTCCAGCCCATCAACATGATGCTCGGCGGTTGGCGCGATAAACTCGCCACCACAGCGGTCCTGTTCATGTGTACCGCCGGCGTGATCATCGTCCTCGTCTACGCGTTCTACGCCCAGTCCGCCCGCGCCCGCTCCGCCGACCAGATCTACAGCGCTACCAGAGCCCGCATTGACACCGCCCTCACCCGCGGTCGATGCGGCCTGTTTGACTGGGACCTTGCGCACGGGCGCATGTTCTGGACCAAATCCATGTTCGAAGTGCTGGGCATGCCGCCGCGCGAAGAGCTGATGGGCTTTGGCGAAGTCGCCGAACTCGTCCACCCCGACGACGGCAACCTCTACGACATCGCCGAACGGCACCTCGCGTCCGGCGAAATCGTGCTCGACCGTTCGCTTCGCATGCGCCACGCCGACGGCCACTGGATCTGGATGCGCATCCGCGCCGAGCTTGTCCAGAACATCGACGGGGAGGCCCGCCACCCACACCTCATCGGCGTCGCCCTCGACGTCACCGAACAGAAAAAGCTCGCCGAGCGCTCCGCCGCCGCCGACGCCCGCCTGCGCGACGCCATCGAAACCGTCTCGGAAGCGTTCGTCCTGTGGGACCACCGCAACGAACTCTTGATGTGCAACACCAAGTACCAGGAGATGCACGGCCTCCCCGACGCCGCAGTCCAGGTGGGCACGCCCTACAAGCACGTCATCGGCCTCGCCCGCCAACCGGTCGTCTCCATGAAGGAAACCCCCGGCACCGGCAGCACCGATGACCGCTCCTACGAGGCGGAGCTTGCCGGCGGCCGCTGGCTCAAAATCAACGAGCGGCGCACCAAAGATGGCGGCTTCGTCTCGGTCGGCACCGACATCACCACGCTGAAGCAGCAGGCCGCCGAACTCAGCGACAAAGAGAAGAAAACCCGCGCCCTCGCCATGGAAGCCAAGCGCCAGGAGCGTGAGGCGCTGCGACAGCAAAAGTCAGCCACCAATCTTGCCAACGAGCGCGCCGACCTTGCCGCGAAACTCGCCGAAGAAAAGGACCGCGCCGAGGAAGCCAACCGCGCCAAGTCGGAATTCTTGGCCAACGTCTCCCACGAGCTGCGCACACCGCTCAACGCCATCATCGGCTTCTCAGAGATGATGAAGGGCCAGATGTTCGGCCCCCTGGGCGCCCCGAAATATGAGGAGTACTGCGCCGATATTCACGATTCCAGCAGCCACCTCCTGGGCGTCATCAACGACATCCTCGACATGTCGCGGATCGAGGCCGGCCAAGTGGACCTGTCGGTGGAAACGGTCGACCTTGCCGAACTCTTCTCCGAAGCCACGCGCATCATGACGCCCACCAGCGCGGAGAAGAACATCACCCTCGCCTCCGCCATCGCCGAGGGGATGCGCATCCAGGTCGACCGCCGCGCCATGAAGCAAATCCTGCTCAACCTCATGTCCAACGCGGTCAAATTCACCGCTGCCGATGGCCGGGTCACGGTCCGCGCCCGGTTGGAGCGCGAAAGCGTTGTGGTGGCTGTGGAGGACAACGGCATCGGCATCCCCGCACGCGAAGTGGAGCGGCTTGGCCAACCCTTCGTTCAAGTGGAAAACCAGTTCACCAAGACCCATCAGGGTTCTGGCCTCGGTCTTGCCATCGCCCGGTCCCTCACCGAGCTGCACCACGGCAAAATGGACATCTCCAGCGCGGTCGGCCAAGGCACGACGGTCACGGTCCGTCTCCCCCGCGACGCCTCAACGCTCGCCCCGAAGCTGCGCCAACGCGCCGATAAGGAAGTTGCATGATCGCGAGAATGTGGCACGGCGCGGTGCCGGTCGAGAAAAGCGACGCCTACCTTAAGCTGATGCGCGAGGTCGCGCTGCCGAACTATCGCGGTGTCGATGGAAACCGCGGCGCCTGGGTCCTGCACCGCATCGACGGGGATGCGGCTCACTTTGATATGTTGAGCTTCTGGGACGATGTGGCGGCGATCAAACGGTTCGCCGGCGAAAACCATGAGGTGTCCTACTATTTCGACTTCGACGACGAGTTCCTGATCGAAAAGGAACCGTTTGTGCGCCACTGGACGATGCACGACACCTAGCCCGCGATCCAATCAGGTTGAACCAACCTGATTGGATGAAAGAGCGGTCGCACTTTTGTCTGGCACACCATCTGTTCGATCCGACTAATTCAGTCAGATCGGCTGATGCGCTAGCCCGCCTCGGCCAACACCCCAATCTCGTGCTCCAAAATCGCCCGGATCGCCGCCTGCCGCTCTGCTAGATCGGCCGTCAGAAAACCGATGTCGGGCGCTTCACCGGCCCGCAGCAGGATCCGCTGCAAAACCGTCGGCGCCGCCGCCAAATCCTCCACGCCCCCGGCAATGGCAAACACCTGCCCCAGGTTCTGCATCAGGATCAGCGCCCCCAACAGGGCCTCCGCTTCAGCTTCGCCAAGCGCCCCTGCCGACGCCAAACGCCGGATCAGCTGCCGCGTCCCTGTCGTGCCATCGGCAATGCCGGTCCGCAGCATCGCGTACTGCACCACAAAGTCGATATCCACGAGCCCGCCCGGCGCGTGCTTCAGCCCGCTGCTGTGCTCCGCGGCAACCTTCACCCGCATGTCGAGCACCGCACCGCGCAACTCATCCGCATCCCGCGGCCGATTGAGCGCCCGCAGCACAATCGCCATCGCCTCGTCGGCCAGCGCGGGCGCCCCCAACAGCACCCGCGCACGCGTCAGCGCCATATGCTCCCACACCCAAGCGCTGTCCTGGTGATATACCCGAAACGCTCGCAAATGCGTCGCTAATGGCCCCGCCCGCCCCGACGGGCGCAGCCGCATGTCCACCTCATACAGCGACCCCCGCGACGTCGGCGCCGACAGCGCAGCAATGAGCCGCTGCGCCAGCCGCGTGTGGTAGTGGCCAGGCGACAGCGGTTTCGCCCCATCCGATTCGCCAGCATCCGCCGCGCATTCGTAAATGTAGACAAGGTCGAGATCGCTCGTCGCCGTCATCTCCCCGCTGCCGCATTTGCCGAGCGCCAGAATACAAACCTCGCCGTCGCGAAGCCGCCCGTGGCGCGCCTCAAACTCGGTCCGCGCCAACTGAAACGCCGCCTGCACGACCACATCGGCCAGCGCGGTATAGGCCGCCCCCGCCGCCCGGGCAGCCAGCGACCCAGTCAGAATGCGCACCTCAATCAGCAGCTTATGCTCCTGGCCAAACACCCGAAGCACATCAAGCCGCGCCTCGTAGTCGTCCTCCGCCTCAAGCCGCTCCGCCAGATCCTCAGCCAGCTCAGCCGTCTGCGGCAGCTGGCCAAAAAACGCGGGATCAATCAGCACATCCAGAATGTGGTCCCGCCGCGCAAATTGCTCCGCAAGCCGCGGCGCCGCGCTCACCACAAGGCACAACACGCCGATCAGTTCAGGATGCCGCTCCAACCGGGACAAAAGTTCCACCCCCCGCCGCAGCCGACTGAAGAACAGATCGAGGCCCGACAAACAGTCGTCCGCCACATCGCCGCGACACACCTCGGCGCACAACACTGGCCGCATCCGCTCAAGGATCGCGCGCGCCCGATCAGTGCGGAACGCGGCAAGCGAGCCACTCATCCAACGATCATAAAATTCGGCAAACGCTGCCGGCTCTCCGTCCTGCACCGCCGCCGGGCCGGGCAGCGCAGGATTACGCCGCCTCGGTCCGGTCTGCAGCGCCAAAAACGCAGCGTGCACTTCAGCGAGCGCCGCCTCAGTGCGCTCCACAAAGTCCGGCTCGCGCATTAGAAGCGCCATCCGCGCCAGGCCGGCGGCATCGCGCGGCATGGTATGGGTCTGCTCATCGTTGATCATCTGCAGCCGATGCTCGACCCGCCGCAGCCGGTCATAGTGCTCGCACAGCATGCCCGCCGTGTCGTCGTCGAGCCACCCCGCCCGCGCGAGCGCACGCGCCATCAGCACCGTCGACTTGCCACGCAACGCTCGATCGCGGCCACCCGCCACCCGCTGAAGGCTCTGCACCATGAACTCAATCTCGCGGATCCCCCCACGCCCCAGCTTGACGTTGTGCCCCGGCAGTGTGAGCAGGCCCGCCCCGCGCACCGCCGCCATCTGCGCGCGCATATCAGTCGCGTCCTGGATCGCCGAAAAATCATACGCCGACGGCCACACCGACGCCGACGCCGCAGCGAGATAGCGCGCCGCCGCCGCCGAATCCCCCGCCACAAACCGCGCCTTGATCAGCGCCTGCCGCTCCCAAGCCCGCGCTTGCCCCCGCAGATACGCCACCGCCGACGTCGTCGTCACCGCAACCGGCGTCGAGCCCGGATCAGGCCGAAGCCGCAAGTCGACACGGAAGCCATAGCCATGGGCGGTACGCTCCGACAGGAGCCGCGCCATCCGCTGGACAACCTTCACCGCCGCCGGCTGAGTGAGCGCGCCAGGCTCAAACAGCGCCACCAAGTCCACGTCGCTGGAATAGTTGAGCTCACCGCCGCCCAGCTTCCCGAGCGCCAGCACAAACAGGCCCGGCGCCCCGTCCTCGCCCGCCGCCGCGCTCAGCGCCCGCGCAATCGCGGCATCGGCCAAGGCACTCAGCGCTTCGGTCACCTCGGCAACGGATGCCTCGCCCAACAAGTCCGCCACCGCGACCGCAAATGCGCCCCGCCGCTTGCCCTCCCGGATCGCAACACCCGCGTCCTCGCCCTCAGCGATGAGCGTGCACGCCGCGCGCGTCGCGTCCCCGAGCGACATCATCACCCACTGCGGCACCTCAGGCACCAGCGACAGCACCATCTCGCGCACGTGGGGGCACAGCGCCCCCGCGGTGGCGAGAGCGTCTGCATCGCTCGCACCCAGCACGCCCAGCGCATCCTTCGTGACGGGATCAGGCGATGTTTCAAACGGTGTCAGCATCGGGGCACGGATCTTTCGCGAGCTGCAAGAGGACACAAGCGGCGCCGCATGTCATTGCCGCCCGTCGCCTTCCGCAAGCTCTAGAGCAGGTCACGCCAGTTACGAGGGCGGGCCTCAGGCAGGCGGCAGTGTGACTGTCGCCAGAAAACCTGGATCGGCGCTGCTCAGCTGGAGCGACCCGCCATGGTTCGACGCGATCGCCTTCACCATCGACAGCCCGAGGCCAGCCCCCGGCTTAGTCCGCGCCTGATCCATCCGCACAAAGCGGTCCGTCAGCCGCGCGTGGTGCCCCACACCCACACCCTCGCCCCAGTCACGCACCGAGACCTTAATGCTGTCCCCGTCCGCATGGGCCCTGATCGCGAGCCGCGCCTCACCGCTCGCACCATACTTCATGCCGTTGTCGAGGAGGTTGGCGACCATAGTGCGCAGGAGCGTCGGCTCACCGCGCACCTGAAGCCCCGGTTCCACATCAAGCTCCAGCTGCATCCCAACATCTTCAGCGGCCGGCTCATAAAACTCCGCCAGGTCCGTCAGCAGCGAGGACAAATCCACCGGCTCCATCGTCAGCCCCGTAGAATGGCTCTCCGCCCGCGCAATCGTCAAAAGCGCCTCGAAGGTCCGGATCAGCCCGTCGCACTCTTCCCCAATGGCGGCGAGTTTTTGGCTGAGATCCGGCGCATCCGGCCACGTCTGCAACTCATCAATCCGGTTGCGCACCCGCGTCAGCGGCGTCTTCAAGTCGTGGGCAATGTTTTGGCTCACCTCCTGCAGCCCGCTCTGCAGTCGTTCAATCTCATCAAGCATCGTGTTGACGCTTGCGGACAGCCGGTCGAACTCATCACCCGACTGATCGGTCGGCAACCGCCGCGACAAATCCCCCGCCACAATCCGCCGGGACGACGCGGCCACCGCATCCACCTTGCGCAGCACAGAGCGGGACAAGAACCACCAGCTCATCAGCGCCAGCGCCACCACCACCACAATGGCGCCCCGGATCGAGGAGCGAATGATGTCGCCAAAGGCGAGGCGGTCTTCCACGTCCTGCCCGGCGAGCACGCGATAGCCGCCGCCGACCACCAACAGCTTCGCCAAGGCCCGGTTTTCAGTGGATTGGTCGGCATCGATCAGCCGCCGATAGCGCACCGGAAACGTCGTGCCGGGCCGCGCTTCGGCAGGGTCATAGTAGGCCAGTTCGCCCACATTGCCGGCGATGTAGTTCCCAGAGAAATCGGTGATCAGGTAAATGTTGGAGTCAGGCCGCATCGCACGCCGCTCAGCGACCCGGATCAGCCGGAACAGACCGCCACGCCTGAACTCTTGCTCCAGTTCGGCAAGCTCCGCGTCGAGCGCATTGCGGGTGCGGTCATCTAAAAGTGCGCTGGTGGTGAACGAAATGTACCCAATCAACCCCAGCGAAAGCGCGGCAAAAACTGCCAAATAAACCAGCGTCAGCTTAAACGCCGTCGTGCGAGTAAGGCGCGACAGGCGCGGCTTGAACCGACCGCGCGCAGCCTCCGCGATGCTCACGCCCGCATGATGTACCCCGCCCCACGCACGGTGTGCAGAAGCTGGGTGTCAAAGCTCTTGTCGATCTTTCCGCGCAGCCTGGAAATGTGCACGTCGATCACGTTGGTCTGCGGATCAAAGTGATAATCCCAGACATTTTCCAGAAGCATCGTCCGCGTCACCACCTGCCCGGCGTGGCGCATCAAATACTCCAGCAGCCGAAACTCCCGCGGTTGCAGCAAGATCTTCTCACCACCGCGCGTCACCGTGTGGGACAGCCGGTCAAGCTCCAGGTCGCCCACGCGGTAGTGCGTCTCCACCTCGGCGTTTTGCTTGCGCCGCGCCAGCGCCTCAACCCGGGCCAAAAGCTCTGTAAACGCGTAAGGCTTGGTGAGATAATCATCGCCGCCCGCGCGCAGACCCTTCACCCGGTCATCCACCTGGTTCAGCGCTGACAGCACCAAAATTGGCGTTTGCTGCCCCTCATCGCGCATATTGTTGATGAGCGTCAGACCGTCCCGCTTGGGCAGCATACGGTCCACAATCATCACATCGTAGGTGTTGGCACTGGCCATCTCGTAGCCCGAGTCGCCGTCGGCGGCGTGATCGGCCGCATGGCCCGCCTCCTCCAGCGCCCGCGTGAGATACGCGGCAGCATCGCCATCATCTTCGACCAGCAAGATCTTCATTATACCATCACCTCGCGGCAAAAGCCCGGGCAGTCCGCCCGGGCTTTCTCATGTGTGGGGACGATCAGCCCGCATTGCCATCCATCGGAACAGCAACGAAGCGGGTATTATCGCCGGTTTGCAGTTTCAGAAGCACGTTCTGACGACCATCACGGTCAGCAGCAGTCACGCCATCCTCCAGATCGTCGGGGCTCGTCACGTCAACGCCTCCCGCCTGCAGGATCACATCGCCAACGCGGATGCCGCTCGCGGCCGCCTGGCCGTTCGGATCAATCTCGACCACCGCGAGACCGTCCACGTCGAGACCCACATCTCCCGCCGGCGCCAGCGTCATGCCCAGCTGCTCGGCGTTGTCGCGGTTGCGCTCGTTACGCGGCTGGTTACGCTCGCGGTTATCGCCCGCATCGTCCGGCAACCGGCCGAGCGTCACGTCGATTTGCCGATCACGCCCGTTGCGCCACACGTCGAGGGTCACGACCTCGCCCGGCGAGCGGTTGGAGATGGTCCGGGCCAAATCGCGCGGGCTCTCCACGGCCTCGCCATCAACGGCAAGGATCGCATCGCCGGCGCGAATGCCAGCCTTAGCGGCTGGGCTATCGTCCTGCGGATCGGTCACCAGCGTGCCCACAGTGGTCTCCAGGCCAAGGCTCTCGGCCAGCGGCTCATTGATGCTTTGGATCTGAACACCGAGCCAGCCGCGCGTCACGTTGCCGTCGTCCTTCAGGTCCTCAATCACGTCCTGCGCGATGGAGGTTGGGATCGCAAAGCCGATGCCCACCGAACCACCGGACGGCGAGTAAATGGCCGTGTTCACGCCCACCACGTTGCCGCTCAGGTTGAACGTCGGACCGCCCGAGTTGCCCCGGTTGATGGAGGCGTCGATCTGGATGAAGTCGTCGTACGGGCCAGCGCCGATCTCACGGCCGCGGGCCGACACGATGCCAGCGGTCACGGTGCCGCCAAGGCCAAACGGGTTACCGACGGCCACCACCCAGTCGCCAACCTTGGTCTCGTTCTCCGCAAAGGTGACGAAGGGAAGGTCCTCGTCAGCGTCGACCTTCACCAGTGCAAGGTCGGTTTTGTCGTCAACACCGATCACTTCGGCGGTCAGCCGCTCGCCGTTGGTGAGGCTCACGGTCACCTCTTCGGCATTGGAGACCACATGCCCGTTGGTCACGATGTAACCGTCGGTCGAGATGATGAAGCCAGAGCCCTGGCCCATGGAGAAGTTGCGGCCGCCGCGGCGACGGTTCTGGTCGTTGTCACGGCCATTCGGTTCAGCGCCGAAACGCTCGCCGAACTCTTCAAAGAAACGCTCGAAGGGCGTGCCGTTGAAGTTGTTGAAGTTGGACAGCTGGCGCCGCGCGCGGCTTCGCACCTGGATCGACACCACCGCCGGCGACACCTTTTCGACAATGCCGGAGAAGCCAGGCGCATACTCAGCCTGAATGTTGTCCGGCACCTGTGCGGACAGGTTCTGTGCCTGCGCGGGGGCAACGCCGCCGCGATCCAACAGCGTGGCGCCGGTCGCGCCCGCCAAAAATGTCCCAAGCAACAGTGCCGCCGTGCGCTTATTCGAGAGGTGTCGCAAACCCATAGTGTTCATCCCCAAAACCCCGGATCACGTCCGAACCGTAAAGACCGATATAAGTGACGCCACCTTACGTGCGGCTGGCCGCCGCATGAAATAACAGTAAAGTTCGAAGCGATTCACAGTCTTCCACAACTGAAACTTTACCTAGTTATTCATCTAAGAACTAACCAAAGTCCACACCAGTCGTCACGACCGCAGCACCGCGCTCCAGCGTCCGGTGCACCGGGCATTTGTCCGCTATTTCCAGCAACTTCTCGCGCTCCTGGGCGCTGTGCCCCGCGCCAAATGCGATGGTGCGCCGAAACAAATCGACCCGTCCGGCCTTGTCCGGCTCAATCGTCAGGCACGCCTCGCAATCGGCCGCGTGCACCTTGTCGTGCTGCACGTTGACGGTCGCGTCCACGGTAAAACCCTTCCGCTCAGCGTAAAGGCGCATCGTCATCAAAGTGCAGGCCGCCAGTGCCGCCGCCGCAAGATCGTAGGGCGTTGGCCCCGTGTCGCCGCCGCCGTAGTCCACCGGCTCGTCCGCCACAATCGGGTGACGCCCGGCAGTGATGGCCGTGCGAAACTTCCCGCCGGCAGAACTTGCCAAAACGCCATCCACGGCCCGCACAGGCGGCGATTGAACATCAGGCTGGCCCACAAAGCGCATAGCCCAGGCCGCGATCACATCGGCCGCATAGGCGCTGTCCGCCCGGCGACTCAAAAGATGGTCCGCATTGTCGAGCGACAGAAAACTCTTCGGATGCTTTGCGGCGACGAAGATATCCGTCGCGTTTGAAATCCCCACCGTCGCATCAAGCGGCGCGTGTGCCACCAAAAGCGCCGCCTTCAGGCTCGCCGCACTCTGCGTCACTTTGTGGTTCTTCAAATCGTCCACGAACGATTGGCGGATCGTAAAGGGCCGCCCACCCAGTGACACGCGCGCCTCACCGTCCGCTGCGATGGCATCAAGGTCAGCGGCAAAGTTGTGCGTCACATGTTCCGCATCCGATGGCGCACCGATGGTCGCCACAGCGCGCACACTCGGGATTTGTGCCGCCGCCACCAGCACAGCCGCACCGCCCAGCGAGTGCCCAATCAAAAGCGAGGGCGCCCCAACCTCCTCCGCCACGACCTCTGCAACGCTCACAAGATCGCCCACGTTGGAGGAAAAGTTAGTGGACGCGAACTCCCCCTCCGATGAGCCAAGCCCGGTAAAGTCAAACCGCGCGACGGCAATGCCCCGCTCCGACAGGCGCTTAGCGATGGTCCGGGCGGCCAAAATGTCCTTGCCGCACGTGAAGCAGTGCGCGAACAACGCCACCGCTTTGAGCGGGCCTGCCGGCAGGTCAAGCCGCGTGGCGAGCTTTGCCCCCAACGCCCCATCAATTGTGAGGGACCGGAAATTGGTCTCAGAGCTCATGCGTCGTGCCTCCTGCCGAAGAGGTCAGCGACGCTCCTTTAGCAGCGCCGCCAGCGCCTCTTCTTCATCCTCCGACAAGCCCTTCGCCGATGACCTCGCCATCGCGCGCCGGCTTTGCCTCAGATAAAACCCAACACCGATGACGGCCATCAACACAACCACAATCGGCGACAACCACAGCACGGCCGTGGTGGCATTGAGGGGCGGGCGAAAACGCACAAACTCGCCATACCGCTCCACGAGGTAGGCCAGCACTTCATCGTCGGTGTCGCCCGCCACCAGCCGCTCGCGCACCAGCGCGCGCATATCGCGTGCAAAGTCAGCGTTGGAATCGTCAATCGATTCGTTCTGGCAAACCAGGCACCGCAGCTCCGAGGACAGCGCCCGCGCACGGCTCTCCAGCGCCGGATCGTCCAGCTGCTCCGCCTCGCCAAGCGCATACGCGCCAGACACCACGCTAAACATCAGCGCGAAGGCCAGCGCGAGCCGGATCATTCGGCCGGCACCGGCGCCTCGGCCCGGCGCTTTGCGGGCGCAGGCAACCCAATGCGCAGCCGTCGATCCATCAGTGACAGCGTGCCGCCCAGAGCCGCAATCACCGAGCCAATCCAGATCAGCAGCACCCAGGGCTTATAGAAGGCGCGCACGGTGATCGCGTCTTGCGTGGAGGTGCCCAGCGTCAGATAAAGCTGGCTCAGCCCCACCGTGTGGATCGACGCTTCGGTGGTCGGCATCTGCCGCGCCGGATACATCCGCCGCGCTGGCTCCATCACCGCCACCAGCCGACCGCCCTTGGTCGCGCTAAACACTGCCACAGCGTCGATATAGTTCGGCCCCTGCCGCTCCTCGGCCCGATCAAAGCTTAGGGTATACCCTGCGACCTCCAGCTTATCGCCCGGTCGCATGTCGCGAATCACCTCAATCTCAAACGCGCTAAGACAGGCAATCCCCAGCACCGTCACTCCAACCCCCAGGTGCCCGAGACACGAGCCCCACATGGATCGCGGAAGATTGCGCAGCCGCCGCCACCGGTCGCCAAGCGTCTTGGCGCGCTCGGTCCGGTAAAGCACCTCCGCCAAGCTCCCCACGACCAGCCAGGCCCCAAGCCCAACCCCCACGGCCGCCACAAACCCGGTCTCGCGCCCACCGGCCCAAGCCGCAATGCAAGCGCCCACAAGACCCACGATCCCCGCCACGATCAGCCGCTCAGAAATCGCGCTCAGGTCGCCTCTCTTCCACGCGAGAAGCGTACCGAACGGAATGGCGATGAGGAGCGGGATCGTCAGCGGGATGTACGTCATGTTGAAGTACGGCGGCCCCACCGAGATCTTCTCGCCGGTCACCGTCTCCAGCACGAGCGGATAGAGCGTGCCGATCAGCACCGTCACGCACGACGTCGTCAGGAAAACGTTGTTGAAGACGAGCGCGCCCTCGCGGCTCACAGGCGCAAACGCCCCGCCCGCCTTCAGCTCCGACGCCCGCCAGATGAACAGCGAAAACGCCCCGCCGATGAAGATGATGAGGATGATCAGAATGAACATCCCGCGCGTCGGATCGGACGCAAACGCGTGCACCGAGGTCAGCACACCCGAGCGCACCAGGAACGTTCCGAGGAGCGACAGCGAGAACGTGATCAGCGCCAAAAGCACCGTCCACACCTTCAACGCATCGCGCTTTTCCATCACCGCCGCGGAGTGCAACAGCGCCGTCCCCGCCAGCCAGGGCATAAACGAGGCGTTCTCCACCGGGTCCCAGAACCACCAGCCGCCCCAGCCCAGCTCATAATAGGCCCAGTAGGAGCCCATCGAGATGCCCAGCGTCAGGAAAATCCAGGAGAGCAACGTCCACGGCCGCACCCAGCGCGCCCACGCCGCATCGATCCGGCCCTCAATCAGCGCCGCAACCGCAAACGCGAACACAATCGAGAAGCCCACATAGCCGACGTACAAGAGCGGCGGATGGATCGCGAGCCCGATGTCCTGCAGCAGCGGGTTGAGGTCGCGCCCCTCCATGGGCGCCGGCACCAGCCGCTCAAACGGGTTCGACGTGCCAAGGATGAACAGCAAAAACGCCGTCGAAATCCAACCCTGCACCGAGATCACGGTCGCCCGTAGCGTCGCGGCCATCTGCTTGCCAAAGCAGGCCACCAAATAGCCAAACAGCGTCAGGATCAGGATCCATAGGAGCATCGACCCCTCGTGGTTCCCCCAAACGCCAGAGATTTTATACACGAGCGGCTTAGCCGAATGGCTGTTCTCGAAAACGTTCACGACCGAAAAGTCGGACCGGACATACGCCACCGTCAGCGCCGCGAATGACAGCGCCACCAGCGCAAACACCGACACTGCGGCCGGCTGAGCCACCGCCATAAGTCGGCTATCGCCAAGCCGCGCGCCGATCAGCGGCACGAACGACTGGACCAGCGACACCGCCAGCGCCAGCACCAGCGCCATGTGGCCAAATTCATTGAGCACCGCTGGGCTCCTCTTCAGCGCCGGCCGTCACTGCCAACGCCTCAGGCATCGGCTGCCCGTCCACCCAGGTGCCAGACGCCTTCAGCGCATCGGCGACCTCTTTGGGCATATAATTCTCATCGTGCCGGGCGAGCACCGTGTCGGCCTTAATCGTCCCATCGGGCCGCAACACGCCCTCAGTCACAACGCCCTGCCCTTCCCGGAAAAGGTCGGGCAGAATCCCCACATAGGCCACACGCACGCGGTTAATCGTATCAGTGACCGCGAAGGACACCGCACCGTCAATGCCGCGCTCTACCGATCCGGTCTCCACGAGCCCGCCCAACCGAATGCGTGTGCCGGGCTCATGGGTGTTTTCGACCAGCTCAGTCGGCGTGGGCGCAAACGCGATTTGCTCCGACAGCGCGTAAAGCATCAGCCCCGCCGCTCCCGTCAGCGCCGCACCCGCCACGAGGACCAGCATTAGACGGCGCTTCTGCTTGCCGTGTAGCGTCAGCCTCATTGCACGCTCTCCGGTAGCGCTAAGCCGTTGCTCTCAGGCGCCGCCAAAAGCTCAGCGCGCGCCTCGGGATGAGCTTCTGCCGCCGCCACTAAAGCCTGTACAGCTTTTCCCTCGTTGCCCATCACACGGTGCGCCCGCACCAGCCGCAGCCATTCCTGCGGCGTTCCGCCGTCGCTCTCCAGCCGGTCCGCCAATCGCTGCACCATGGCAGCGATCATCTGCGCCTCGGGCGCGCCCGCCACCGGCCCGGCCGACGGGGCCGCAGCAACAACAGTCTCCGCCTGCTCCGCCTCGTCGATCCGGTTGAGCTCGGCGGTGGCAATCCCAAGCCAGTTCTCGGTGCCCATGCTGCGGTCGAGAAGCCACTTCCAGCGCTCCCGCGCTTCGTCAAAGTCCCCCTGCTGCCGGGCGGCAATGGCCAGGAAGATTCGCGGCCGCGCAGCGATAAAATTCTCGTCCATCGCCCGTTCGAACAGCACCTCAGCCTCCGGCGGCACGATCCCATCGTTCGCAAACGTCAAGTTCTCGCCTTGAAGCCCCAGCCATTCGGCATCGTCGCCTAACAAGGAATTGATCCGCGCGTAGGCGAGCGCAGCGTCATTGTACCGACGCATCCGCTGGTAAATCGGCGCAACCGCGAGCCACCCCTCCACATCATCGGGATCTTCCGTCAGGCGCTCCTCGGCCCGGGCAAGCAGAACGTCCATGCTCTCGGTGTTGACCGGGGCAACCCGCGCACTCAAGGGTTGGTCGTGATATCCAGGCGCGCCCACAGACACGTAGAGCGAGAGCGCCACAGCCGGCACACAGACGATCACCGCCAACGCAGACCAGCGCACCGCGGCCACGCTGCGGCGCTGCTGTCGCTCCGCCTTATCAGCACGCAGTAAACGCCGACCCACTTCCGCCCGCGCTGCAAGGGCACTGTCGTCGTCGATCAGGCCACGGGATTTGTCGGCATCGATCTCAGCCAGCTGCGCGGCGTAGACCTCAACATCCGATCCGCCTGTCATGGGTCGCCCGCGCCCGAGAAGCGGTCGCACCAGCGCAGCGACCACAAGCGCTACCAGGAATAAAAAGCCAACCCAGACCATGTGAAGGTGATGGGTCGGCCGGCCGCTTCCTGCAAGATATAATAGCTCTAAAAATGCGCGACCAAGTGCCGACACCCCACCTCAGCGGGCGCCGACACTTGCTTCGACAAAGCTACCTGCCGCGGCCCGACATGCGGTCGATCTCCTGGCGCACCTGCCGCTCAACGATGGCGCCAAGGTTGGCGTCGATCCATTCGCGCAGCAGCGGCCGCACCATGTCACGCACCAAATCCTCCAGCGTGCGAGGATTGTTGGTCAAGATCGTGCGGGACAAGGCGTCAAACGAAGTGGAGACATTGTGCCTGGTGCGCATGCTGGTCAGCCCGTCATCGCCATGATCAGACCGGCCATGCCCCTGCGGTGCAGCGTCCCCTTTGCCCCGCGCCAGCATCTCTTCGGTCACTGCAGTGTGGGGCGCGGCCACCGCAATGCTCTCGCCCGGTTCCGCCGCCACCGGCGCGTCCTCCGCCTTGCGCGCTGTTCCTGCGAGCGCACGCAGCCGTTCCCGGGGCGACATCTCCGGTCCTTGATGGCCCGTCAGGTCGTCCGTCCGCGGTGGGCGATGCTTTGGGCTTTTGTAATCAAGGTCAGGCTCACCCTCAGGCATCGTGCGCCGCGCTGCAGCCACGGCGGCCGCGCGGCGGTCGGCCGCATCCCGTGCCGCCTGCTTCTCCGCCTCGTGATGGGCTGCTGATCCAGCCGCAATCGCTGCGCCGAGCGCCAGCGAACGCTCTTCGTCGTGAGCCGTGTCCTCTAAGGTCGGCTCCAGCGGTGCAACGAGATCGTCCTCCATCGGCTGCTGCGCGAGAGCCTCACGCACCGACTGCGCCACAAACCCGCTAAGGTCATGCTCAGCGCTCGCCGACATGCGCGGCCCGGCCGGTTCACCCGGCTGATCGTGATGTGCGCCGTCTTCGTCCCACGTCGCCTCTCGGTTGGCCTTGTCAGCATCTTGGGGACCATAGTCCTCAGCAATGATCTTGCGGATCGACGCCATCAGATCATCCATGTCGCATTCTCCTCACCTGCCGGCGCTCGCCCCGAATCAGTGCTTATGAGGAGACATTAACTATTCGTTGCCAAAGCACATCGCCTCGTCGCCGTTTGCCCACAGCGACGAGGCGATCTGACAATCAAAACCCTGGTATATCTGTGGAAAACAAGCCGTTCGACCGGGTTCTACCGGCCGTCGGGGGTGCGCAACCCGAACCACTTATCGCGAACAGCGTCGGTATGCTCTTTCGGATTATAAAGCTGAACGTTCAGCCCCAGACGCCGTGCACTCAGCTGACCAATCGCGCTCAACAGCTGAAACCCAGTGACGTCCTTATCGCGCTCCGCGGACACCAGCGTGATTTGCGCGGCCACCAACTCACTTTGCGCATCCAGCACATCGAGCGTGGTTCGCTGTCCGACCCGCTGCTCTTCGATGACACCGTCAAGCGCAAGCCGCGCAGCAAACACACTCGTACGGGCCGATTGGATCGACCGCACCGACGCCACATAGCTTGCAAAACTCGCAACCGTGTTCTGGCGCACCGCATCGCGGGTCAGATCAACCTGGATCCTGCTCGTCCCCAGGTCTTCCTTCGCTTGACGCACTTGGGCCGACGCTAGGCCGCCCTGATAAATCGGAATGGTGAGGCTGAGGCCCACCGTGGCGCTGTCCTGCTGCTCGGTCGCTGAGGTTTGATTGAAGGAGCTTGACGCCGAGGCGGACAAGTTCAGCGATGGCAACAGCGTTCCCTCAATCGCCTTCACGTTGAACATCGCCGTATCGACATCAAACAACGCAGCGATGATTGCCGGATGGATCCTCTGCCCGAGCGCCACAGCCGCGTCGACCGACTTCGGCAGCAAGCGATCGATCGGAACATCGTCAACGAGCGTGCCTGCCCGCAGACCCGTCTCCTGGAAGAAGGAAGCCTCCGAGATTTCAGCGTTGGCAATGGCAAAGTTGAGGAGCGACTGTGCCTCAGCGCGCCGCGCTTCAGCCTGGCTCACGTCTGTGCGGGTGCCCTCACCCACTTCAAACCGGTCTTGAGCGGCCTGCACCTGCTCGTTCAAGAACCGAATGTCAGATCGGCGAAGGCGTACGATCTCACGGTCCTGAATGACATCCTCAAACGCCGTCGCTGCTGCCAGCAGCACCGATTGCTCGGTGTTCTCAAGCGAAGCGCGCTGCGCCTTCACGGCCGATTCGGCCTGCCGAATCGAGTTGCGAACAGTAAAGCCCTGGAACAGAGGCTGGGTCAGCGTGACCGACACCGCTGTCGGTAGACTGCTGCTGCCACTGTTGCCTGAATTAGCGATCGTCCGCGATGTGGCGAACGATTGATCAAGCCCCGCCGAAAGGGTCGGCCGGTTGCCGGCCCGCGCAATTGAAATCCCCTCGTCGATGGACCGCAACTGCGAGCGCGCTGAGTTGAGCTCTGGGTTGACTGAGTAGGTCGACGCCAAAGCACCCGTCAGGGACTGCGCACTGGCGGGAACCACGGCCGCGACCAGCGCCGCCGAAACGAGACCCATGTAAAGCAAGCTGCGCACGGCCAGACCTCATCTGCGTTGCGCGACCAATATCCTAAGACCATCGTTAAAAGTCGCTAAAACCACAGCCCGGTAGCCGTCCCCCGGCCAGCGACGTGGTTGTTGAGGCTTTTGCGCAACTGCTTGACAACCCTGCCGCGGCCACATGCGCGGCGCCCCCTTGCGGCGCAAGCCTGCCGCGATGCCAGCGAAGCCGTAGCGGCATGTGCCGCAGAGCGACCGCCCGCCACGGGCTGGAGACAGTGTCGTTGGGGATGAGGCTATGGAGGCGACGGCCGGAATCGAACCGGCGTACACGGATTTGCAGTCCGCTGCGTAACCACTCCGCCACGTCGCCGCGGCCAGAGCGATAGTCCAACGCACAGCCCCGGGCAAGTCACACCCACCCATTGTCGTCCGCTGTGCGCGCCGAACGCAGTGCGCTAACGCTCTGGTCACCGGCACGATTTTATGTGACCCGGCGCTGTGCTATCCGCGTATCGCTTGAGGCAACCTGAAAGGACGTTCGTCGTGACCAAGGTTCATGTGCTTGCCGCGACCCTCATTGCTGCCGCCACCGTTGTCCCTCCCGTGCTCGCCGCCACGGAAGCTGACTGCGTGGCCGCCATTCGTCAGACCCAGGATGATGCGTCGAGAAACGCGGCCCTGTCCACCAACGACGAGCGGTCCGGCGAACTCGCTACCATGCTCGCCCGCGCCGGCACCGCGGGGGAAGATGGGCGTTATGAAGAGTGCCTCGAGCTCGTCCGCGATGCTCGCGGCGCAGCCGGCCTGCGCAACTAAAACCTTCTCACCCATCGCTGGCAGCAGCCAGCACGTACCCACTCAAGCGCACTTTAGACACAAACGTCGGCTGCATTAGCGCCGCGGTGGAGAGAGAGAACGCAATGGCCGACGTCGATGCCGAGCTCAGCGGTAACATTCGCCAATCCTGGCTAACCGGGGGCATCATCGATATGACCATCCGCACCTATGAGCCCATCGCCGGCTGGGAAGTCACCGTCGATGTGGGTGGCGATATCATTAACATCTGGAACGCCACCGTTATCGCCCGCTCCGGATCGGTCTATCGGCTCGGCGCAGCGGAGTACAACGCCGATGTGCCTGCCGGCGAGACGATCACCTTTGGCCTGCAGACCGAAGGCGGCATCGCGTTCGAGCCGCGCGTGTTCAATGTGACGCGAGCCTCCCAGGAGGCGGGCGAGGCCGAGGTCGCGCCGCCAGTCGCCGTGCCGCCGCCCGATGGGCAAACCGAGCTTGCCCAAGTGGCAGTGCCGAGCCCCGGTCCCGCCCCATCGCGGCTCCAACTGCCAGAGATTCCCACCGGACAACCGATGTCAGGGCCGCTCACCGAGCTCATCGCCCGCGACAGCCGCCTTGTGCAGACCGATCCCGGCACCTCGCTCGGCGGCCTTTTCGTCGGCGCCACCACCCAGCGCGAGCCTGCCGGCGATGGCGCCGGCTTGCCCGGTGACGACTTCGCCCCCGGCCCCTTCTCCACCCGCGGCGCCACCATCATCGACAGCGCCGGCAACCCCGCCGTCATCCACGGCATCAACTGGTTTGGCCTCGAAACCGATATCTCCACCGTCCATGGCCTTTGGGCGCGCAATTGGCGCGCGATCATGGACGACATGAAGGATCTGGGCTTCAACCTCCTGCGCATGCCCATTTCCGGCGAATTGGTGCGCGAGAATGGCGGGACCCCCAGCGGCATCGACTTCGCGCTCAACCCGGATCTGGAAGGCCTCAATGGCCTACAGATCCTCGACGCCATCGTCGCCTATGCCGAGCGCATCGGCATGCGCATCCTGCTCGACTATCACCGCGGCCCCGCCGGGGATGGCCCTAACGATAACGGCCTGTGGTACGGCCAAGGCTTCACCGAGGCCGACGTCATCGACACCTGGCGCGTCCTTGCCGAGCGCTACGGCGATAGCCCCGCCGTCATCGGCGCCGACCTCGTCAACGAACCCCACGGCGGCACCTGGGGCGACGGCAGCGCCACCGACTGGGCGGCCGCCGCAGAGCGGATCGGAAGTGCAGTCCAATCCTTCGCACCCCAATGGCTCATCGTGGTGGAAGGCATCGGCGAATATGACGGCGACCCCTACTGGTGGGGCGGCAACCTCCAGGGCGTGCGGGACCGGCCTGTCGAACTGCCGATCCCAAACAAGCTCGTCTATTCACCCCACGACTATCCGGCCTCCGTGTTCAACCAGCCCTGGTTCAACGACGGCACCGACCTCACCGAAAAGTTCCGGGAAAACTGGGGCTTCATCGCCGAAGAGGGCATCGCCCCTGTGCTCATCGGCGAATGGGGCTCGCGGCTTGAAGACCCGCAAGACATCGAATGGGCCGTCACGCTCTCGGACTACCTGGCCGACCTCGACATCGCTTGGATCTGGTGGTCGCTCAATCCCAACTCCGGCGACACCGGCGGCATCTTTGCCGACGACTGGCAAACGCTCCGCCGCCCCGCCCTCGATCTCATGGGCCCCGCCCTGGCGCGCACCGAGCCAATCATCCCGTTCAGCGAAGTGTCAGACGCAGGTGGCGCCACGTTCACCGTCAGCCTGCCTGCCCCCGCCGCCGAAAAAACTGTCCTGAAATACGCCACAACCGACGGCACGGCCTTCGCCGGCGACGACTACGTTGCCACCTCAGGCTCGCTCACCTTCCAGCCTGGCGAAACGCGCAAAACCGTCACCGTCCCGCTGCTGCCTGATGCAGAGGCCGACGGCGACGAATTCTTCTACCTCGTCGTCGGCGGACCGGGAGGGCGCAAAGCCTCCAACACCGCCGCCATCATCGACGATGACAGACGCTCCTCTACGCAGCCCTTCGTGGATGTCGCGAGCACCGTCTCCACCGACAATGGTGCGCGCTTTCGCGTCCTACTGACCGAGCCCGCCCAGCGCGATCTCACCATCACCTTTGTGGTGACGCCCGACGATGGCTCCTCCGCACCGGTGAACAGCAGCCTCACCATCCCCGCCGGGGACCGCGACGCGTTCGTCGACCTCGCCCTCAACGAGGACAGCGAAGGTGGTCAGCAACGCTTTACCCTCGAACTCACTGGTGCGGACGGCGCGATCATCCGCAACGGCCGGGCCGCAGCGGTCGTCGGTGCCAACGAGGGCGACGCGACCGCGGCCGCCGCCGAGATCGAAATGGGCGGCAGCACCGGCGCCACCGACAACACCCAGCTCACCATCGACCTCATCATGGAAGACGACTGGGGCTCCGGCGCGCTCTACA